>Ga0209442_1000005_pt1 | contig 142047 bp, 142 predicted proteins | sample LauGreSBDMM110DD_2_FD_187565 | JGI IMG/M metagenome (GOLD analysis project Ga0209442, IMG submission 187565) | Freshwater lake microbial communities from Lake Michigan, USA - Sp13.BD.MM110.DD (SPAdes) (version 2) | ecosystem: Environmental > Aquatic > Freshwater > Lake | place: Lake Michigan...
AAACAGTTGGCGTGATCCCGCAGGCGTTGGTAGACATTGAATTTGCCGACCACGACAATGATGAACTCCATGTGGTCGAAACAATGGGCCAACGAAAGCACATGATCACAGATATCTCAGATGCATTTATTACATTGCCCGGGGGAGCAGGAACCCTCGAAGAGTTTTTTGAGATCTGGGTCGGTCACTATTTAAAATTCCATTCAAAACCAGTTGTGATTTTGGATCCCTTCGGAATTTATAAGCCATTACATGAATTAATTATTCACCTTGAAGAAGAGAGATTCATTAAGCCAGGAATGCGAGAGATTATTCATTGGACAACAACTGTTGAAGAGGCCTTGAATGCATGTAAGGGCGTGTAGTTAATGAGAAATAATCACATTGCAATGAACTTGGTGATAAAAGCGCCCATCAATAAAGTGTGGCAATCCCTTGAACAGTGGGAGAGCCAAGGTGAGTGGATGCTTCTGACAAAAGTAGAGGTCACATCAAAGATTCGCGAAGGAGTTGGAACTTCTATCGCTGCATTTACGGGTATTGGAAAATTAGGGATAATGGATCACATGCAGGTGACTAATTGGCAGCCACCAAATATTTGCGATGTGATACATACGGGTCGAATTATTAAAGGCACAGGGAGATTTGAGTTAACTCAGATTGATGCCTTCACAACTCGCTTTGATTGGTCTGAAGAGATAAAGGCTCCAAGAGCAATCTTTTTATTAATTGCGCCCGGTCTCTACGCGGGAGTGAGAATCTCACTCATGGCTTTACGCCGACAACTCCAATCGGTTTAGTAACCTAGGTGCATGAGCCCTTCATCCCAAAGCCTTTCGGATGCTATTGCCGGCTTACCTGAGGAAGAGCGCATCATTTTGACGATGCACTATTTGCGCTCGATGTCGGCAGGTGAAATAGCTCAGATCCTTGGGGCACCTGAGCGCTCAGTCAACGCCATTATTGAGCAGGGTAAGGCTCGCTTACTGACAATCATGGGTATGTAGGCCTCGATTTCTACTAATGCCTATTGTGCGAGATACTTATCCACCGCAAGTAGCAGTACGAACATGACCCACTCAAGTTCTTTAAGAGGAGCAACACATGGCAGCCATGAAACCCCGCACAGGCGATGGTCCAATGGAGGTTACTAAAGAGGCTCGCTCACTTGTCATGCGAATCCCACTCGAAGGCGGAGGCCGCCTGGTTGTTGAAATGAACGCCGAAGAGGCCAACAATTTAAGCGCGGCATTACACGCGGCAGTAGGTCTAGTTAAGAAGTAATTCCGATACCGAAGCGATAGCCTTTGGTAATCATGTCTGCACTACCCATCGCTTCCACAATTGACATCAATAAAGCTGTCCAAGCTGACTCAATTTCAGTGGGTTACTTCAAAAATAATGATGGCGAATTTGAATTCATAGGCTCACTTACCTCTGAGTTAGAGCAACAATTCCAAGTAAGTTTTAGCGACAAGTTAGTTTTTTTTGCGCCCACTGGAAAAGCCGGCGAGCTATTTGAAATTCCTGTTCATGCATTGAATACAAAAACTGATAGAGTATTTTTAGTAGGAGTTGGTGATCAAAGCGCCTCTGCCTTTAGAGCTGCCGGTGCTGCGATAGGTCGTAAAGTCCGTGGTAAAAATACAACGCTCTATTCAACTATCTCGCAGGAAAAAGACCATGCGATATCTATGACACTTGGCGCATGGATGTGGAGTATGAAGTCTGACAAAAAAGAAGATACTCCAACAATTCAGATCGCTACTAAAGACAAAAAAACTATAGAGACAGCATCCGTGATTGCAAAGGCAGTGTGTCGCGCTCGCGATTTGGTTCATACACCCGCAAATATCAAAAATCCGGCATGGATGGCAAAGCAGGTGGAAGAATTTGCAAAAGGAACTGGTTTAAAAGTTCAAACTCTTTCTGGTTCACAGTTAAAAGAATTTGGTGGGCTTCGAGCAGTAGGTGGCTCTTCTCCAAAACCTGGACCACGAATGATTCAAGTTTCATACACTCCTAAACGCGCAGTTAAATCTGCTCGAGCTTTACCTCACGTGGTGTTAGTTGGTAAAGGAATAACTTTTGACACGGGTGGAATCTCTCTTAAGCGCCCTTACGACACCATGATGGCGATGAAATCTGACATGGCAGGTTCTGCCGCCGTTCTTGCAACGTTGACTGCGTTAGTTGATTTACAGCCAATGGTTAAGGTTACGGCTCTGATGATGATGGCCGAAAATTCATTCTCTGGTACAGCCCAACGTCCCAGTGATGTCATCAAGCACTTTGGCGGAACCACTGTTGAAGTCCTTAATACAGATGCTGAAGGTCGATTAGTTTTAGCTGACGGCCTTGCATTTGCTGACTCCACGTTAGACCCAGATTACTTAATTGATATTGCAACTTTGACCGGTGCTGCAACCCTTGGCTTAGGTCGACAATACGCAGCGATGTACACACGTGATGACCAACTGGCCAAGGAATTTGTAAAAGCCGGTGATGCATCAGGTGATCGTGTTTGGAGAATGCCACTGGTAGATGATTACAAGGAGGCGCTGGAAAGTGATATCGCAGATTTAAATCACACTGCAGATAAAGGTGATTTCTCTGCTGGATCTGTCACAGCTGCCTTATTCCTAGAGCACTTCGCAGGTGATCGCCGTTGGTTGCATTTAGATATTGCAGGAACCGCGCGAAGTGAAGTAGATGCAGGTGAAAACTCTAAAGGTGGAACTGGTTTTGGTGTTCGACTTCTCACGCAGTGGATAACATCCTTATGATTCGAATAGATCCTCATTCATTTTCTGAAAACTTTATTTCAGAGGATTTCTTTAAATCTCAAGCACGTGCGCGTGGTTTAGAACTTGGAGTAAGTGATTCAACCCCAGGGGCAGGTGCATTTTTGCGATTTCTTGCTTTTTCTTTGCAGGCTCAATCAGTTGTGGAAGTTGGAACAGGATCTGGCGTTGGAAGCTTATGGATATTAGATGGAATGCGTTCGACGGGAACTCTAACTTCGATAGATGACGAGATGGAACATACACAGATTGCAAAACTCGCATTTGCAGAAGCCGATATCGCCCCAACTCGAGTTCGATTAATTACTAACTCTGTAATCGATGTCATCTCAAAGTTAACCGATACTGCTTATGACATGGTAGTTCTGCGACATAATCCAGAGGATCTTAGTTTTGTAATCGGAGAGAGTTTAAGAATTTTAAGAAGCGGCGGAGTGTTAGTTATCGATAACTATTTTGGTGGTGGCAAAACACCTGATGCTGCTCAGCGCGATCCCCGTACCGTTGCTCTTCGTGATGCTGGGAAAATCATTAAGATTGACACAGAGCATTGGGTCAGTTCCATGGTCCCAGTCGGGGATGGATTATTACTTGCGACGAAGTTGTAGCAAACTAAGCCAATGATATTTCCACGCAAGAAAAATCTACCGCCAGCACCATGGTGGCAGGCAACGCAAAAACCAGCCCAAGGTAATATCGTTTTGATTGCACTATTAGCTGGAAGCGTTGGAGGCTTCTTAGGAATTACTGCAACAGGTGCTTCTATATTTAATGGGGCTAATTTGGTCTCATCCAATAGCGTAATAGAGCGTGCACCAGATTCTGTAGCAGGAATAGCTCAACGAGTTTTGCCATCTGTGGTTTCAATTAGTACTTCATCAGTTGTTGGTGGTGGCACTGGCTCTGGATTTGTTATTGATAGCGATGGATATATTTTGACAAATAACCATGTTATTGATGGAGCTGCTCGCTCTTCTGGGGTAATTCGAGTCTCTCTCAATAATGGCGCAATCTATACGGCAGAGGTAGTTGGTCGCGATGCACCATATGATTTAGCAGTTCTGAAAATAAAAGCATCCGGTCTAAAAGCCCTACAGTTTGGGGATAGTGATGAGATTGCAGTGGGCGATTCTGTAATTGCTATCGGTTCACCACTGGGCTTATCTGGAACAGTTACAACTGGAATAATTAGCGCAAAAGATCGTGCTGTTACCGCAGGTGATTCCAACAGTGAAAGCTCATATATCAACGCACTTCAAACCGATGCTGCTATAAATCCAGGAAATTCTGGAGGCCCCCTTGTAGATGCAACGGGTGCGGTCATTGGTGTTAACTCAGCTATCGCATCATTAGGAATAGATTCACAAGTTGGTTCCATTGGATTAGGTTTTGCAATTCCAATTAATCAAGCCCGTAAAACAGCTGACCAGTTGATTAAAAATGGAGTGGCAACATATCCAGTAATCGGAGTCACTTTAGATATGACCTTCAATGGCATGGGAGCAAAAATAACTGCAACAGCTAATGCAATTTTGCCAGGCAGCCCTGCTCAAGTTGCAGGGTTGCGAGGCGGAGACGTGATTACCTCATTTGAAGGTAAAGCAATTAATGGAGCAGAGGAATTAATTGTTGCCGTTCGGGCCAAAAATGTGGGAGATAGGGTCACTTTGATCTACAAGCGCGAAGGTGTCAGCAAGTCAGCGACTTTAACTCTGACTGCAGCAAAGAAATAAGTACCGTAGGCTAACTCCATGTTCTTTGATATCGGCCTTGGAGAGATGTTTGCTTTGGCAGTTTTGGCTATGTTTTTAGTTGGTCCAGAGCGCTTACCAAAAGTTGCAAGTGAGGCTGCCAAGTGGGTTAAAAAAATCCGTGAGCTCGCAAATTCTGCTACTGCAGAGTTGAAAGAAAACTTAGGTCCAGGCTTTGAAGATTTACAGCCAAAAGATTTGAACCCTAAAACTTTTGTTAAAAAACAGATCTCAGAACTATTGGATGAAGAGAATCCTAAAATTCAATCGAAAGCATCCAAGGCAATGATCGACCCAGATCTACTATGAGCGTTGTCGATCAAGTATTAGAAGCACTCTCGCGTGTCCAAGATCCAGAACTTCGCCGATCTATCACTGAACTTGAAATGGTGGAAGATCTCAAGGAATCAGAGGGATTAGTTTCACTCAAGATTTTATTAACGATTGCTGCCTGTCCGATGCAGGATCGTTTACGCAAAGATGTCACAGATGCGGTCCTAGCCGTCGATGGTGTTAAAAACGTTGATATGTCTTTTGGCGTGATGAATGAGGAGCAGAGAAATAACGTAAAGAAAATTGTTCGTGGAGGCAGAGAAAAATTCATTCCATTTGCTCAACCTGATTCACTGACACGTGTTATCGGTGTTGCATCCGGAAAAGGTGGAGTTGGAAAATCCTCAGTTACGGCAAATCTCGCAGTTGCGGCAGCAAAAAAAGGGTTAAGTGTTGGAATTCTTGATGCAGATGTCTATGGCCACTCAATCCCCAGACTCATGGGCTTGATGGGTAAACGGCCAACTGCAATTGATCAAATGTTTATTCCATTAGAATCTTTTGGCGTTAAAACTGTTTCGATGGAGATGTTTAAACCAGAGCGATCTGATCCTGTTGCATATCGTGGTCCACTGCTGCACCGCGTTCTCGAACAACTTTTATCCGATGCTTACTGGGGCGATTTAGATCTCTTACTTATTGATCTTCCACCAGGAACGGGAGACCTTGCAATCTCACTTGGTCAGCTCATTCCAAACTCAGAAATTGTGGTTGTAACGACTCCACAAATTGCTGCTGCAGAGGTTGCCGAACGTGCTGGACGAATCGCACACCAAATCCACCAACAAGTTATTGGTGTTGTAGAAAACATGTCTGCCTTCCCATGCCCTACCTGCAATGAGTCAATTTCATTATTTGGTGAAGGTGGGGGAGAGGAAACCTCCAAGCGCTTATCTCAGTTAGTTGGGTCAGATGTTCCGCTGCTTGGGAAGATTCCGTTTAGTCCACTACTCCGAACTGGTGGAGATGATGGATCCCCGATCGTCGATGGACAACCAGATTCAGACGCAGCAAAAGCGATTACAGAGATTGCAGAAAAATTAATGAAGCGAAGTAAATCTTTACTGGGAGTCCGATTGGGAGTCTCTACGTAATTCTTTCGAAATCTCTTCGGCTAAATCTGAAAGTTCGCTTCGCATAAAATCACGTGTAGCAACCTCTCCGAGTGAGTTGCGCAATGATGCTAATTCACGGGTGAGATATTCGGTATCAGCGATAGAGCGTTCATTTTGCTCGCGATCCTCATTAATTTGAATGCGATCTCTATCGGCTTGGCGATTTTGGGCAAGCAAGATTAAAGGCGCAGCATAGGATGCTTGAAGAGACAAAATAAGAGTAAGAAAGATGAATGGATAGTCATCAAAGCGTAGATCTACTGGAGCTGTGAAATTCCAAACAACCCAACTCATAACAAATACCGTCATATAAACAAGAAAACGAGCAGTACCCAAAAACCTTGCAAAGCGCTCTGATAAACGTCCAAATGCCTCGCTATCGATATGTGGTCGAAGCGAGCGACGTGTTTGGCGAGGAGTATCTAATCCAAAATTGCGAGCCATTTCTCCTCCTTAAAGATTCTCTGTTGTGTAAGCGACGGGTGATTTTTCTCTGTGATCATGGCGCCAGTTCTCTGGCAATAAGTGATCGAGCACATCATCGACAGTAACGGCGCCAAGTAATCTTTCATTGGAGTCAACTACTGGCAAAGAGAGCATGTTGTAGCTAGCTAAATGTGAAGCAACTTCATGCAAAGTAGCATCAGGATCAACTCCCTTTGAATCATTATCGGCAATAGCTCCCAGCAGGGTTGCAGGTGGTTCGCGCAATAATCTTTGATAGTGCACGGTGCCTATGAATCGCCCAGTTGGTGTTTCAGTTGGCTGTCGACAGATGTAAATCTGGGATGCAAGTGCAGGAGAGATCTCTTTTTGTCGAACAGATGCCAATGCATCTGCAACTGTTGAGTTTGCAGTCAAAACAATTGGCTCTGTTGTCATCATTCCACCAGCAGAATAATCTTCATATGTCATAAGACGTAGAACATCTTCTGCATCTTCAGGTTCCATTAAATCAAGGAGCGCGTTAGCTCGTTCTTCGCCAATCTCGCGCAGCAAATCTGCAGCATCATCTGGATCCATCTCTCCTAAGACATCTGCTGCTCTTTCACCCTCTAGCTCAGCCAAAAGTGAGACGCGATCGCTTTCATCCATCTCTTCAAGCACATCTGCGAGACGTTCATCATTTAATCCACTAGCAACTTCAATTCGCCGCTTTGGTGCCAACTCCCCAAGTACAGCGGCTAGATCTGCAGCACGTAGATTTGCAAGAGTCGAGAGTAAATTAATAACACCTTGATTTTGTTCAGGAAATGCAAAGCCAGTGACTTCTTCCCATGCAACCGTTGATGTTACTCCTTTGCGACGCAAGCCACGACCGCGGCGCATGATGTGTACTCTCTTAATCAACCAATCACCAGAAGGCGTTTGTTCCATTCCCATATCTTCAACAACTACTGCTTCATCGGTTTCAATTAATGTTATTGAACGATCAAGCATCTCACCGAGTACTAGAACTTCACCGGCACGCGTATCAAAGCGTCGCATATTCAAAAGCCCTGTGATGACGACGGCTCCATTTTCAATTGAAGTAACTCTTGTAATTGGAACAAAAATTCGTCTACGAAGTGGAACCTCTACAACTAAACCTAGAATTCTTGGTGGTTCGTTATTTGTTCTAAGGGTCGCAACAGCATCTCGCACCTTACCTACTGGATCACCATTTGGATCAAAGACCGCGGTGCCTGCAAGACGGGCGAGAAATACTCGGTTTAGGAGATTGCTGCTCATGGGTTAAGGGTACCTTTGTCCTATGAGTGCAGGCCAATCAATAAGTAGAGATCACCACACGGCCATTCCTGCCAAACCAGATCTCATCCGATTATTCATCGGAATGATTGGAATTGGTACATCTGGTCCATTAATTGCACTGAGCAGTATGCCAATTCTGACCTTAATTTTTTGGCGAAATCTTGGAGGCGCCCTTTTCACACTTCCATTCGCATTACGTCATTCGCGAGATCGAACCGGCGTTAAATGGGCGGTAGTTGCCGGAGTACTTTTGGCTCTTCACTTCATTGGTTTCTTTATGGCAATGCGCATGACATCTGTTGCAGCAGGAACAGCGTTGGTTGCATTGCAACCAATATTTACCGCCCTTTTTGTAAAGCTAAGTGGCGGTCACATTCCATCTTCTGCATGGCTTGGAATGATTGTCTGTTTTGTAGGAGTAGGTCTTGTTTCAGGTGTTGATCTTCAGATTTCAGTTCGAGCATTTACCGGCGATGTTGCTGCGATTATTTCAGCCGCACTTGCCGCCGCCTACATCATGGCCGGAGCAAAGGCTCAAAGAACTTTAGAAACTTCTACTTACACAACTATTTGTTACTTTGTCTGTTCCATGACAGCGCTTCCTATGGCTTTAATTGCAGGAAATGAAATCACGAACTTCTCTGGCAAAGAATGGCTAGTTCTCCTAGGGCTTATCGTCGGAGCACAGTTGTTAGGCCACACGATGTTTAACTCAGTCTTAAAAAGAGTATCACCGGCAATTGTTTCCTTGATTGTTTTCTTCGAAGTTCCATTGAGTGCACTTTTGGCGCTATGGTGGCTGGGGCAAAAACCACCAATTGGTATTATTCCGGGGATCGTATTGATCTTAATTGGCTGCGTATTAGTTGTCACTAGAACTAGAGGTAACACCAATGATTGACCTGCACACCCACACAACATCAAGTGATGGCACTGATTCTCCTCGGGAGTTAGTAAACAAAGCTATTGTGCAGGGTTTAGATGTTTTAGGAATTTCTGATCATGACACAACTTCTGGTTGGCAAGAGGCCACAGAGTCTCTTCGCGGAAAGTTAAAGCTTGCCTTGGGCGCTGAAATCTCCTGTCTAACTGATGATGGAATTAGTGTTCATATGCTCGGACTTTTGTTTGATCCACTTCATGAACAGATGCAGACGGTTCTTGAAGAAACGCGTGATGGCCGTTTGCCACGTATGAGAAAAATGATTCAAAAAATGCAGGCAGAGGGTTTTGATATTTCCATCGAAGATGTAGAAAAAGCGATGCCTGATGGAGCGACAATGGGACGTCCCCATCTTGCTGATGCCCTTGTTTCTAAAAAAATTGTTAAATCACGAGATGAAGCATTTACCGACCTACTTCACAATGAGTCACGGTTTTATGTTTCACACGCAGCACCAACTCCGGTTGAGGCTGTCAAACTGATTCGCCGTGCTGGGGGTGTAGCAGTTATTGCACATCCATTTGCCTCAAGGCGAGGACAAATTTTGGGCACAGATGACTTTACTGAGTTAGTCATCGCTGGTTTAAATGGAATTGAAGTTGATCATCGTGATCAAAATCCATCAGAGCGGGCCATGTTGCGTGCGATCGCTACTGATTTAGATTTAGTGATAACCGGAAGCAGTGATTATCACGGAACCGGAAAACTTAATTCATTGGCAGAAAACCACACTGATAAGGCACAATGGGAGAGGCTTGAAGCACAAGCAAATGCTAGAAGGGTTGTTTCACTATGAACGAGATCAGTGCAATAACTTTTGCAGTCCAATCCTTTGTTACCTTGTTTGTAATTATGGATCCACCGGGTGCGACACCAATTTTCTTGGGATTAGTTGGCGATAAGGCACCGCGAGTACGTCGGATTCTTGCAATTCAGGCAGCAGCCGTCTCACTTCTTGTGATCTCAATCTTTGCTCTCTTTGGCCGTTTTATTTTGGGCTATCTCAATATCTCCATGGAAGCTTTGCAAGCAGCCGGTGCACTTTTACTTTTGCTAGTTGCATTAGAACTGTTAACTGGAAATAACTCAAAATATGGTGATGGATCAAATCCAAATGTTGCATTGGTCCCACTAGGCACTCCAATTTTGGCAGGACCTGGCGCAATTGTTGCAACCATGATCTTTGTTCAACAAGTTGATTCACCTGAAATGGCATTTGGATTAATGGCTGCTGTGATCGCTGTTCATGTTGCTATCGCTGCCGCGTTGATGGCTTCAACAACAATTCTGAAAGTCATCAAAGAAGCTGGCGTCACTTTGGTTGCAAGAATTGCTGGCTTATTACTTGCTGCAATTGCAGTTCAGATGTTAGTTGATGCGATTCGGATTTTTGTTCAAAACTAAATAAATATTTAGCCGAATAAATTAGCTATCTTTAAATTTTTTGGTTCGAACACGTGAGCGTTCAGTTTTTGCTTTCGGTGCATCCTTTTTTACTGGTGTGGAGCTTTTGCTTGTTCGACCTTCAACTTTTGCGACCGGCTTTGCTTTAACAAGTCGTCCAGTTGAACCAGATGGGATATTGAGGGTTTTGTATAGGTGCTCAGAAGAGGAGTAAGTCTCTTCAGGTTCTGCAAGACCAAGGTCTAAAACAGTGTTAATCATCTTCCATCTAGCAAGTTCATCCCAGTCAACAAATGTCACAGCGATTCCATGGGCGCCTGCTCGAGCAGTTCGTCCAATACGGTGAACATAGGTCTTCTCGTCCTCTGGGCATTGATAATTGATAACGTGAGTTATTCCATCAATATCAATTCCACGTGCAGCAACATCTGTTGCAACAAGCACATCAGATTTGCCCGCCTTAAAATCACTTAACGCTTTTTCACGGGCACCTTGCCCCAAGTCACCATGAATGGGTGCTGCTTTAAATCCACGTTCAAGCAAATCCTCAGCAGTTTTTTGCGCAGTGCGTTTTGTGCGACAAAAAACCATTGTCGGCCCGCGACCATCGGCCTGCAAAATTCGAGCAAGCATTTCAATTTTATCCATGGCATGAGCGCGTAAAACATGCTGTGCAATTCGAGTGACAACCGCACCTTCATCTTCGCTATCTTGGGTACGAATGTGAATTGGTTGATTCATAAATCGACGCGCTAGAGCGATGATGTCACCAGGCATCGTTGCTGAAAACAGCATCGTTTGGGCACGGTTAGGAGTACTTGCCAAAATCTTTTCAACATCGGGTAAAAACCCTAGGTCCAACATCTCATCAGCCTCATCTAAAACTAGGCGAGATACTTCCTTGAGTTTTAACTGACCTTGACGAGAAAGATCAAGCAGTCGCCCTGGTGTTCCAACAACAATCTCAACTCCGGCATGTAAGGCTTCGATCTGCGGTTCAAATGCTCGCCCTCCGTAAACAGCCAAGGTTCGAATGCCACGATTTGATGCAAGCTCTTCGATATCCCTGGTTACCTGAGTACATAGTTCACGGGTTGGAACCACAATTAAAACCTGAGGTAAACCCTTCTTTGAAAAAGACTCCCACTCGGCATCATGGGGTGCTATCACGCGCTCAATGACCGGAATTCCAAAAGCTAAAGTTTTACCAGTTCCAGTCTTTGCTTGACCAATAACATCACCATCTGCCAAAGCAATCGGAAGGACCATCTCTTGAATAGCAAATGGTGCCAAGAAGCCATGCGCATGCAAAGCTTCGATCGTTTGGCTGCGTAGTGGAAGCTCTGCAAAAGTTAAGGTCACGTTAAAAAGCGCCGCGACAGGCTAAATGCAGATTCAATGTTGAACTCATAGTACTAATCCTATCGGCTTTAATTGCGTGGAAAACCTGAAATACCGCGCCACATGAGGTTATTAACTAATTCCACTGCATTTTCTCTCGTTAATTTACTATCGCGCTCCAACCAATGACGGGCAGTAACTTGGGCATATCCAATCATTCCGACACCAATGAGCATCGATGCCTCTTTTGATAAGCCTGTATCGATTGCAATGACTGCACTGGCTGCGGCAGCACAGTCATATGTCATGCGATTAAGACGTTCACGAACTTGTGGCTCCACACTCATATCGCTTTCAAATAAGAGTCTAAAAGCTTCGCCCTCTTTTTCAATAAAAGAAAAATAAGTGTTAACTGTTGCAAAGACACGATCTTTGTTATCAGGGGTTGAGGCAATAGCTTTTTGAATTTCAAAAACTAAAGAGTCAATATGAAGGTCAAGGACTGCCAGATATAAATCTAATTTAGATGGAAAATGCTGATAAAGAACAGGCTTAGAGACTTTTGCGCGATCGGCAATCTCATCCATCGCAGCAGAGTGATAACCAGCGGCTGTAAATACTTCCAGAGCCGCTGAGAGCAATAACGCCCGGCGCTCATCTCGGGGCAAGCGTGGTTTGTTTGCTAACTCTGCATTACTCATTTGCGTAATCCTACGGCAGAATTACCCATTATGAACCGCACTTATGAAGGAATTCGAATCCTCTTGGTACATGCCCACCCTGATGATGAAACTATCAACAATGGGGCCACAATGGCCAAGTACGCTGCCGGTGGCGCAGGTGTAACCCTGATTACTTGCACACGCGGTGAAGAAGGTGAAGTACTTGTTCCAGGTCTTGTTCACCTTGCAAGTAGTGATCAAGATCAACTTGGTACTCACCGTGAGGGGGAACTCTCTTTAGCAATGAAAGAATTAGGAATTACCGACTTTAGATTTCTTGGAGCGCCATCAGTAAAGTTTCGTGACAGTGGAATGATGGGAACTGAGCCAAACAATAACCCAGATGTTTTTTGGCAAGCAGATATTGATTCTGCAGCGCAATATTTAGTAGATGTTATTGAAGAAGTTAAGCCACAGATATTGATCACTTATGACGAATTTGGTGGCTATGGTCATCCTGATCATATTCAGGCACATCGAATTGCAATGCGAGCTTCAGAAATTGCAGAGTGGAAGATTCAGAAAATATATTGGAACACAATGCCTAAATCGGTTTTAGCTCAAGGAATTGAAAAAATGAAAGAGATTGGCTCAGATTTTTTTGGAGCAGAAACAGTTGATGATCTTCCATTCGCAAAAGATGATAAGTTCGTGACGACCCTAGTCGACGGTAGTAAATTTGTAGATTCAAAACTTGCCGCAATGAAGGCACATCAAACTCAAATCACTTTAGATGGTCCATTTTTTGCTCTTTCAAATAACTTGGGCCAGCAGATTTGGGGAGATGAGTACTACACGCTGGTCAAGGGCGAAAAGAGTGAGCCTTTTGATGAACAGGGCCGTGAGACAGATTTAGCATCTGGAATAATTGTGAAATGAAGTATCTCTACTCCATTTTTTTAGGGCTGGCATTGGGTGCAAGCTCTGTATTTGTTTATAACCTGTATCCACCATTTGGCCTGATTCTTTCAATAGCAGCAACAAGCTTTGGAGTGTGGGCCTCTGGCCGAAAGTGGGGCGGTCGCACCTATCGATTCATAACTGCATTTGTTTGGGGATTTGTAGTTTTACGCGCAGGATTTCCCGGGTTAAATGATGAGTACTTAATACAAGGCGATGGCTTAGGAACTTCACTTTTAAATATTGGATTTATCGCAGTTATTATCGCAATTATTATGCCTTTGTAGCTTCTAAACCTTCAAATTTAATTCCATCAGATACCGAGATTTCTAAAGTACGGGCGCATACCTTCACATCAAGCTAGGACCAAGTTTGTCCTTCTGGCGTATCTTTGATGATCAAACCTAACTCTTCTAACTGAACGCGCAGTTCATCACTTTGTGCCCAACGTTTTTCACTTCGAGCAAGAGAGCGTGCATTAAGAAGATCCTGCATTGCAGTTGTAAGGGTTTTTTCCTCAACGCCTGCGTCAAGATGTAACCCAAGAACCTGATCTGCATATAAAAAGATTGCACGTTTATTTGATTGTTCACTTTTTTCGATTGCACGCAAGCGAAGCAGAATTTTTGGTGTGTCCAAGTCATTATTAATCGCTGACTCAATCTCAGGGTCAATTCCCCATGCCTCTTGGCTCTGCTCTTCAAGAGCCCACGCCGAGATCTTGCTCCGCCAGCGAAGTAGAAGTTCATGGGCAGATTCAATTGATTTCCACGTTAAATCCATCTGTGATCGATATCGATTCTCTAAAAGACAGAGTCGAAGGGCGATGGGATCAATACCGCGGTCAATTACATCCTGGAGTAAAAGAGTATTTCCAGAACTTTTCGACATTTTTTTTCCTTCAAACAAGAGATGCTCACCATGCACCCAAATATCAACACTCTCTGTGCCGGTAATTGCATTGGACTGCGCACGTTCATTTTCATGGTGTGGAAATCGAAGATCAATTCCACCAACATGAACATCAACATGGTTATTTAGAAGCTCTAGGGACATGGCCGAGCACTCAATATGCCAACCTGGAAAACCTACGCCCCATGGTGATGGCCAGACCATCTGTGTTCTACTTCCAGCATCTTTCCATAAAGCCCAATCTGCATGGAATTTTTTTGCACCATCTTCAGAGGATTCATGCTTATGGCCAGGTTTTAGTGCATCGAGTCGATTACCACTTAACTCGCCGTAGCCTTTAGAGCTATGGGCATCAAAGTAAACAGATCCATCATTTCCAAGGTAGGCAGAGCCTTTGTCTATTAACTCCATAATCATCGATTGCATCAGTTCAATGGACTGACTTGCCTTTGGGTAAAGCTTTGCTTTTCTGATATTTAATCGAGCTAAATCAATATGAAATTTCTCTTCATACTTTCGAGCTATCTCAAAGGGATCAATCTTTTCGATTGAGGCCTGGGTTAAAATCTTGTCATCTTCCTGAAAATCCTCGCTCATATGTCCAACATCTGTAATATTTTGAACCAGAGTGACTTCTAATCCAGATAACGTCAGAGCGCGTGATATTAAATCAGCTAGTAAAAATGTTCTTAAATTTCCAACATGTGCATCTCGATAAACTGTCGGTCCGCAGCAATACATAGAGGTAGCGCCGTTGTGGCTAGCGACTTCCTTTAATTCACGAGACTGGGTGTCATATAAGCGCAAGGTCATTTCTTTGCAATGACCTCTCTCCAGATGAAAATCTCATTATGAGAGAATTCAATTAACTCTTCATGGCGATTTCTTAACGTTGTAGGGCTCACAAGATATCCAACGATGTCGCGAAAACCACCATCGGGATCGTGCAAGCGAATACTCACCCTTTTTCCGATGAGGCCAGCAAAGGTGGATTCTAGCTCTGTGGGCATGTGCCTACGATAAACCGAACAAGCAAATCTGGCGATGTAGGTGAGGTACGCGTTAGAATTCCACCAATCAAATCACCATAAATCTGGAGGCCTGTTGTGACCTATGTGATCGCCCAACCTTGCGTCGATGTTAAAGATAAGTCCTGCATCGAAGAATGTCCTGTGGACTGCATTTATGAGGGTGATCGCATGCTCTACATCCAACCTGATGAATGTGTCGACTGCGGAGCGTGCGAACCAGTCTGTCCAGTTGAGGCGATTTATTATGAAGATGACGTTCCTGGAGTTTGGAAAGAGTTTGGCGCAGTCAATACAGAGTTTTTTGTTGAGATTGGTTCGCCAGGTGGTGCAAGTAAAGTTGGAGCAACCGGTAGCGATCATCAGATAGTCACCGCCCTTCCACCAAAGAGCGAGTAAAAATTGCGAGCACAGCTCCCTGATTTCCCCTGGGATGCTTTAGTGCCATTTGGCGACAAGGCACGTGCACATCCCAATGGGATTATTGATTTATCACAGGGAACACCTGTTGATCCAACTCCAGAGTTCATTCAAAAAGCTTTTCGTGATGCATCAAACTCACCCAGCTATCCAGTTACAGCTGGAACGCCAGAGTTGCGTGCTGCAATTAAAAACTGGGCAATCCAACGCCTTGGTGCAACTGGGGATTTTGATGTTCTTCCCGTTATTGGTTCTAAAGAGTTAGTTGCGTGGCTACCAACAATTATTGAAGCAACCAAAGTTTTAATCCCAGAGATTGCATATCCCACATATCACGTGGGTGCGTTACTAGCCGGCGCCGAATCAATTCCCGTTGCAATCGATGCCACATCATGGCCAGCTGCCGATCTTGCCTGGTTGAACTCACCTTCAAATCCAACAGGACGAGTACATAGCGAACAAGAGATCAAGACCTGCATCCAATGGTCTCGAAAAAATAATTCAGTATTGATCTCTGATGAGTGTTATCTAGAGTTTGATCAATCTGCCCAATCACTTTCTGTTTTGTCTCAGACTGGGGGTGAGAACACAAATATCCTTGCAGTGCACTCTTTATCTAAACGCTCGTCAATGGCCGGATATAGAGCAGCCTTCATAATTGGTGATAGCGCACTCATTGCCCGCATTCGAGAGATTCGAAAACATGCCGGCATGATGGTTGCCTTGCCGGTCCAGAAGGCAATGACAGTTGCATTATCTGATGATGCACACGTGGCACAGCAGCGCGATCGCTATAACGCCCGCAAAGATGCAATGCGTCCGGCATTAATCGCTGCTGGATTTACTATTGAATATAGTGATTCAGGTCTATATCTCTGGTGCACTAGAAATGAAGATGCATGGATAAGTATTGCCTGGCTAGCTGATTTAGGAATTTTGGCAACACCTGGAACTTTCTATGGAAAGGCTGGAGCTAAACACATACGTATAGCTATGACTGCAACGGATGCACAGATCGCCGATGCAGCTTCACGTTTAAAGAGATAACCGATGGCCACGGGGATATTGCTCGTTGGTGGGTTTGGTACTCGACTTATGCCTCTAACGAAAAATACACCAAAGCCCATGCTCACAGTTGCCGGAATTCCTGTAACCGAGCATCAACTCAATATGGCTAAAGCTGCAGGTATTACGCAGATAGTTCTTGCAACATCCTATTTATCAGAGCTGTTCACTCCATATTTCGGGGATGGCTCAAAGTGGGGCATGCAGATTCAATACGCAGTTGAGAAAACTCCCTTAGGTACAGGTGGAGCGATTCGAAACGCTTCCAAATTAATAAATTCATCAGAATCTATTGTCATTTTAAATGGCGACGTCCTGAGTTCCCATAATCTCTCAGAACAAATTCGACAGCATGAAGAGCACGATGCCGATGTGACTTTGCATCTAACGAAAGTAGAAGATGCTCGTGCATATGGATCTGTTCCAACTGACTCCAATGGTCGGGTTACTGCCTTCCTTGAAAAAATGGAGAATCCAGTAACCAATCAAATTAACGCCGGGTGCTATGTCTTTAATCCTCGCGTTCTTGAATCAATCGCATTAGATACTGTTGTATCCGTTGAGCGAGAAACTTTTCCTGCTCTAGTTGCAAGGGGTGCAGCGGTGTTTGGTTATTTAGAGAGCTCATACTGGGTAGATATTGGAACTCCTCAAGCACTCATGAATGCATCAACTGAGATTGTTAAACGCCAAGGTGATTTTTTGGTTATGCCCGGTTCAACCGTTGATCCATCGGCCCAAATCATTGGCGGCAGCAGCATTTCCTCGAACTGCCAGATTGGAGCAGGTGCGTTAATCCACTCTTCAATAATTGAATCAAACTGTTCCATTGGCTCCAACGCTCAGATCATTGGTTCCTATATTTGCCATGGAACCAAGGTGGCAGATGGCGCAAAAATCGATAGTTCCTATGTGACAAACCAGGAAATTATTTCAATTCCTTAAATTTTCTTTATTGATTACGAGTTTTTGTTGAAATTCAGGCTCAATTTCGGCCATTAACCACCATTTATCTTCAATTTCGGCTCATTCTTAACCGCCAATTCACCTCTGCGGACTTGACAGATACGAGTTACACGCGTGTAATTCACCTATAACTAATCTTGTCCACAAGGGATGAGATCATGAAAGCTAATGGAGAATTGAGCCTATGCCGATCCAACCCGCGGCCTCTTCCGGCCAGATCCCCACGTCCGGTCCAACAATCACCCTTGCCTCTGGCGAAAATATGGAGCTCTCATGGCAGGAGCGTGCCCTTTGTGCACAAACCGACCCAGAGGCTTTCTTTCCTGAAAAAGGTGGCTCTACTCGCGAAGCAAAGCGAGTCTGTCTTTCTTGTGATGTTCGTGCAGAGTGCTTGGAATATGCACTGGCACATGATGAACGCTTTGGAATTTGGGGCGGACTTTCAGAACGTGAACGCCGCCGCCTAAAGCGCCGATCTGCGTAAAGTAATTTCCCCTTATCTCTTTTGAGATAGCGAGTCTCTTTTGAGATAGCGAGGTGTATTCATGGCCGCAAAAGCTCTCGAAGATAAGTTCCGCGTTGTTGCAGTTCTTGTTACGCACAATGGCGCTTTGTGGTTACCCGAAGTTGTTGCAGCGCTAGGTTCACAAACTCGACCAATTGATTTCATCTCTGCAATTGACACTGGCTCCACCGATTCATCTACAAAATTATTAAAGTCAGCAAGAATTCCATTTATAACAACGGAATCCGATGCTGGATTTGGCAAAGCAGTTTCACTTGTTATGCAAACTTTGCCAGAGTGTGAAACAGATGAATGGATCTGGCTGATTCATGATGACTGCGCTCCAGCACCAACAGCGCTCGCACAACTTCTTGAAGCAGTACAAGAGCGCCCACAAGTTGTCATGGCTGGTCCAAAACTTTTAGGGTGGCATGATCGAACGCACTTACTTGAAGCTGGAGTCAGTATTGCCGGTAATGGTGCGCGCTGGACTGGTCTTGAAACTAATGAGTACGACCAAGGCCAACATGATGGCAATCACGATGTTTTAGCAGTTAGTACTGCAGGGGCATTGATCCGACGAGATGTCTATGAAGAGATTGGTGGACTTGATCCCAATCTGACTTTGTTTAGAGATGATGTGGACTTTGGTTGGAGAGTTCGAATTGCTGGGCACTCTGTTCTTGCCGCAACTAATGCAGTTGCCTATCACGCACAAGCTGCGGCAAATGAGCGCAGAGTTGTAGACGTTGAAGGCGCACTACTGCACCGCCCACTTTTATTAGATCGCCGCAATGCAGCCTATGTTCTTCTGGCCAACTCGACGTGGTGGATTTTGCCATGGTTAATTGTTCAACTGCTGGGCTCCGCATTTGCGCGAGCAATTGGATATTTACTCCTGAAACTTCCTGGTTATGCCGGCGACGAACTACTTGCAATTACAACCTTACTTATAAAACCACAACGAATTCTTCAAGCTCGAAGGCTTCGCAAAAAACATCGCTTTGTTTCATCACGGGTTGTCTCTGCCTATATTCCTCCGCGTTGGTCGCAGTTTCGCCATGGAAGTGACTATGTAATTGAAACTCTTCGATCCAAGATATTTCGCCACGAGCAAAGTAGCCAAGTCACATCAATCTTGGAGTCAAATGAAGAAGATGAGGATCTACTGACTCCAGTAAAGAGCAATGAGTGGGCGAAATTTTTCAAGAGGCCAGAGATTTTGGGATTTCTGATTCTCGGTTTTATTACACTTCTTAATTCACGACAAAGATTTGGTGACTTAGTTGGTGGCGCACTGGCCTTAGCCCCTGAAGGGGCCACAGATTTATGGCGTGTGTACTTTGAATCGTGGCATCAAGTTGGAATGGGCTCCTCGAGTGCAACACCTAGCTGGGTAGCAATAATTGCACTTGGCTCAATCTTTACTCTTGGCAACGCATCGCTTTTTGTCACGATACTATTTTTAATCGCCCCACTTTTGATTATGTGGTCTGCTTTGAATCTACTGAAGAAATTAACTCAAAATCTTTGGATATCAATTCCAGCAGCATTTTTATATGCAATTTCACCGGTAACTCTTGCCGCAATTTACTCTGGAAGATTGGCAACTCTGGTCATATTAGCTCTTGCTCCAGTTGTTGCTGCTTCCATGTATAAATGGGAAGCAATTGAAACTATAAGTTGGCGACAGATATTTGGAATCGCATTACTGCTCTCAATTCTCTATGCATTTGCACTGATGGTTTTTGTCATGGCTGTTATTGCACTCATAGCAATTTCAATTTCAGATTATGAAAAACATGCTCATCTAGCCAACGATGAACTTTATGCCCACAGATTCAAAAAACGTGCCGTAGCTGTTTTCCTACCCTTTCTCGTAAATGTTCCTTATTCATTAGAGGCGATAATTCAACCAAGTCGATTCTTGGTTGAACCGGGAATTTCAATTCCTGGTGCTGGGGTTGTTAAAACAGTTCTAGGAGATCCTGGTGGAGTTTTACCAATCTGGCTAGTTAGTCCAATCTTGTTAGTTTTGTTTGTTTCATTATTTTCGACAACACAGGCCCGCAGGATGGCCGAGTACGGTGTGGGCCTATTGGCTTTGGCAGCAGTAATTAGTTCACTCAATATTTCTACACATGGAAACGAAGGATCAACCAAGGCATGGGCCGGTCCTGTAATCGCTTTTGCAACCTTGGCAGCGATTTGTGCCGGTACTGTTTTGCTGGATCGATTGCGCCAAACGTTAGTTTTAAGTCACATTCATTATCGACACTATTTATCTGCATTTCTACTTCTTACAACAATTGTTTATGGAGTTTTAGCATCGGTATTTTCGGTCACATTAGGAGCACAATCCCTCGTTCAAGCCAATCGTGCAACAGTGATGCCTGCATTTCTAAATGTTGAAGGTGACGTAAAGATCTTAGTTTTGCGAGAAGTTGCATCGGGAAATCAAAAAAAGATTCAATTCTTTATTTCACGGGGTGAAGATATTTCTATGAGTGATCCTGATGTCGCACCAGCACAGACCGATGCCATTGCACAGGCAGCCCTGGGTCTAATTGATGGCTCAGGCATCACAAGCAGTACGGTTCTTAGTGATTACGGTATTAAATATGTTTTTGCCAAAGCCCCGATTAAGAAAGAGACAATTCGATCCATCGATGGCCTTGGTGGATTTACTAGAACCTCTGAAACCTCTGCTGGGGTAGTGTGGCAAGTAATTGGAGAAACTGGGCGATTGATTTTTGTTACTGATAACGGAGCCAAGATATTTTTGAAATCTGGCGTTGAGGGAGCACAAGTAAACCTTCCATCTGCAGGAACTTTGACATTAACTGAAACATATAATCGATCTTGGCAAGTACTTCAAGATGGTTTCCGACTTGAACGCAGCAAAAATGAAATGGGCTTACCAATATTTAAAGTCGAGCAAGCCGGTGAAATCTCCCTTATTCACGATGGAACTATTCGCCGAGGGTGGATATCTCTACAACTGATCTTCTTCACAACACTTTTTGTATTAGTCCTTCCAGGTGGACGCCGTAAGCGTGAAATATCCGATAAGGAGCTGGCATGAAGTTAACTAGGCCAATTCAATTTATCGTTATTTTTCTCATTACATTTGGTTTGGCAAATCTTGTTGATGCGACAACTTCATCAAAGACTTATACAGAGTCTTTTCCAGCAGTGGTCTGCCCACCTACGTTGGCGGGTTTGTCCTCACAAATTTCATTGGCTTCAACAAAAACTCCCTTCCAAAGGCTGCAAGAGCGAACTGCGAAAACTACTGCGGTAAAACTCTTAAGGCTCCCAGTTAACGCTGATTCCTTGTTAATTAGCAGTGAAGTGACTACGCCAGTTAATTGGCAAAGCCGTGCAGGCCGTTGGGGTGGTGCCGCACTTTGCATTGGCCCTGTCACATCACAGTGGTTTGTTGGTGGCAGTGCCGATGTCACAACTAGGGGACGTCTTGTTGTAATTAACTCCGGACTCAGTGATGCCATTGTTGATATTCAGGCTTTTTCAGAAAATGGTAAACAACAACTACAAACAATTAATGTGAAGGCGAAAAACTATTCAGTTGTCGCCGTTGATACCTTTGCACCAGGAGATCAATCTCTAGCGATATTGGTTGAACCTCAATCAGGGCGAATCAATTCATTTGTAATCGATGAGCAAGGTCAAGGTCTGCGATCTATTGGTGGTGACTTAGTAAATTCAATAAGTGCTGCAAGTAAATCACTGACCATTCCAGCAATACCAGTTCAAAAACCTTCACGAGGTCAAACTAGTTCCACAGGCCACACCGTTCGAGTTTTGGCCCCAGGACAAGTCGATGCAGACATAACCGTGGAAGTTCTCTCGGCCGATGGTGTTTTTATTCCTGTAGGTCTTAACTCACGGTTAATTTCAGCCGGTCAAGTAACAGAGTTTGACTTGAAGCCAGATATTTCATCCGAGGCATTTGCAATCAGGATCAAATCTACAGAGCCAATTGTCGCTGCAGTAAAATCAAGAATTACTGCCGCTGGAAAATCTGACTATGTTTGGAGCACTCCAGCTCCAGAACTTGCTGAATTAACAATGGCAATTACAGGTCTATCACCATTGATCGTTTTTGCTGGTGAGCAGATCAATGTTTCAATAGATCTGACATTAGTCAACGGAAAAACTGTAAGTAAGAGCGTGGTCGGAAATGACATCGCGACCTGGAGACCCCCATCATCAGCGCGCTCTCTCACAATTACAAAGGTCAAAAAAGGCAGTTTTGCAGGGGCGATTGTGACTTCTATTAATGGAATTGGGTATTTCCCCTTTGCTATTGGTAGTGAATTGGCAAAGATAGAAATCCCAGATTCAAACATTCAAGTTTTAAATCCTTGATAATCCCAAGTTTTCTCACCCCACCCCACTAATCTTGAGTTCATGAGAATCCAAGGTGGGCGAAGTTGCTCCCGAGCTGGTTGTAAATCCTTTGCAACTATGACCTTGACTTATATTTATGCAGAGTCAACGGCAGTTGTTGGTCCCTTGGCTACCTATTCAGAGCCTCATGCATACGATCTCTGTGTCCTACACGGAACTAGATTGAAAGTACCAAATGGTTGGAATGTCATTAAAGCTGAAATTACTAATGAAGAAGTCGGCCCAAGTGATGATGATTTGATGGTTATTGCAGATGCGGTCAGAGAAGTTGCATCACATACTGTTGAAACAAATTCTGTAAATAATGCAATTCCAAACGGACAACAGATAGGCCGTCGCGGGCACTTACGCTCTGTCCCAAATTAATTTTATTAATGGATATTTCACCAAATGTATTTAAGGCCTACGACATCCGTGGCCTGGTTGAGAGTGAATTAGATTCTGATTTTGCATTTGAAACAGGTATTGCCTTTGCTCGTTTTTTACAAATAGAACGCGAACCCGCAACAGTAGTAGTCGGTGAAGACATGCGGCCATCGTCACCTGATTTAGCTGATGCTTTTTCAGCTGGTGTGACTTCTCAAGGTATGGATGTAATTCGAATTGGTTTAGCATCAACAGATTTAATGTATTTTGCTTCAGGAAAACTTGGGTTACCCGGTGCAATGTTTACTGCAAGTCATAACCCAGCTGAATACAACGGAATAAAACTCTGCTTAAGTCAGGCCCGCCCAATCGGTAGAGAGTCAGGGCTACTAATGATTGAAAAATTCGTTAGAGAAGGCTCACCGATTGCATTAAGAAATGTTGGCATCGAAAAGCATCAAAATATGCTGGAAGAGTATGTTGATCACTTATTAACACTTGTTGATCTAGATCAAATTCGTCCATTAAAGATAGTCATAGATGCTGGAAACGGTATGGCTGGATACACCGCACCGGCAATTTTTTCCAGACTCAACTGCGAAGTAATCCCGATGTACTTTGAATTAGATGGCAGTTTTCCAAACCATGAGGCAAATCCACTAGATGAGTCAACGCTGGCTGATTTGAAAAAAGCTATGAAGGAAAACTTGGCAGATCTTGGACTTGCCTTTGATGGAGATGCCGATCGCTGTTTTCTTGTAGATGAAAAGGGCGAGGCGATTAATCCATCGGCTCTGACGGCATTGATCGCCGAACGCGAGTTAAAGCGAAATCCTGGCTCAAAAATTATCTATAACTTAATTTCATCCCGCACTGTTCAAGAAGTGATCTCTGAAAATAATGGCATTGGCCTTCGATCTCGAGTAGGTCATTCAAATATCAAAAAAATGATGGCAGATAGCGGTGCAGTTTTTGGCGGAGAGCATTCGGGACATTTTTACTTTAAAGATTTTTGGCGGGCTGACTCTGGTGCTTTGGCGGCCCTGCATGCCATCGCTGCACTTGGAACAAGTCAAGTGAGCATCTCCCAACTTTTGGCCCCGTACTCGCGATATGTTCAAAGTGGAGAGATCAACACAAAAGTAGCTGATGTCGAGAAGGCAACAGAGTTAGTAAGGCAGCAATATTCATCAACTCAGGTGGAGATTGATTACTTAGATGGCCTAACGGTCAATGGTGATAGTTGGTGGTTTAATCTTCGGCCATCAAACACCGAACCCCTACTGCGGCTTAATGTTGAAGCAAAAGATCAGGCTCAAATGCAGACGATCCGCGATCAAGTTTTGGCTTTAATTCGAAGTTAACGCCCGTTTTCCATTACGAAATTATCGCTTTGGGGCAGTAATCTATGCACATAGCCACCTAGCACAGTAGAGCCCTACGCCTTAGGTATCCAATTAACACTTTAAATACCATATAAGGAGATTCACATGAACGTACCTGTTACTGCAACTCTTCCAAAGCACGACATTGCGGATGCATCGTTGGCTGCGGCTGGTCGCAAAAAAATTGAATGGGCTGAAAGAAACATGCCAGTTCTCGCACAGATTCGTGAGCGCTTTGAAAAGTCTCAACCATTTACTGGCGTAAGAATTGCAGCATGTATGCACGTAACAACTGAGACAGCAAACTTAATGCGCGTACTCAAAGCCGGTGGAGCAGATATCGCTCTTTGTGCATCAAATCCTTTGTCAACACAAGATGACACTGCAGCGGCCCTTGTTCACGAATACGGCATTAGCGTATTTGCACGTAACGCAGTTGATCGCGATGGTTACTACAAGCACATCAATGCAGCTCTTGATATTCAACCACATCAAGTTTTTGATGATGGTTGCGATCTTGTAAATACACTCCATACAACTCGTAAAGAATTAATTCCAAATATTGCAGGTGGTTGCGAAGAGACAACTACTGGAGTAATCCGCCTTAACCAAATGGCCAAAGATGGCGCATTACAGTTTCCAATGATCGCTGTAAATGACACAGACACTAAGCACATGTTTGATAATCGTTATGGAACAGGTCAATCAACACTTGATGCAGTATTTCGTGCCACAAACTTTTTGCTTGCTGGAAGAATTGTTGTAGTTGCTGGCTTTGGCTACTGCGGAAAAGGTGTTGCAGAGCGTGCAAAAGGAATGGGCTCTGATGTAATTGTTACTGAGATTGATCCAACGAAAGCATTAGATGCAATGATGCAGGGTTTTCGAGTTATGCCAATGGCAGATGCAGCAAAAATCGGTGATGTATTTATTACTGTAACTGGTAACCGCGATGTTCTCCGCGATGAGCACTTTGCAGTTATGAAGGATGGAGCCATCATGGCTAACTCAGGGCACTTTGATATTGAAATTGATGTGGCATGGCTTGAGCAAAACTCCAAGGAAAAGAACGAAAAAATGCGTCATCAGACAGATGAATATGTTCTCAAAGATGGACGACGTTTACTTCTTCTTGCAGAAGGTCGCCTAGTTAACTTGGGAGCGGCAGAAGGTCACCCTGCATCAGTGATGGATATGTCATTTTCGGATCAAGCGCTCACAGCTGAGTACTTAGTTAAGGAAGCAAAAAATCTAAAGCCTGGTGTGCACGAAGTTCCTACTTATATTGATAAGGAAGTTGCAGCACTCAAGTTGATCAGCATGGGTGGTCGAATTGATGTTCTTACACCAGCTCAGGATATGTATCTCAACTCTTGGGAACACGGTAGCTAAAGAGCTAAGTCCTGGTCGTCAGTGACGACCAGGACCTTAATCTCCACAGAGTTAAGTAAAGCCAATGTTCAAGTCTGATTTTTTGCAACACTTCTTCGATGCGCACTATGCAGGAGATCTCACAACTAATCTTTCCTGCACGCTGTCTCGGCTGTCACAAGCTTGCACCCAACATCTGCTCTAACTGCTTAACGCAGTGGCAAACAGATAATTTTGTAACGAGATTTTCGAATTTAGCTGTTCACTCAGCGATTTTGTATACGCCAGTGGCAGCCAAAATTATCTTGGCGGCCAAGGAAAATGGGACATTAGCTGCAGATCAATTATTGATACAAGCGATCAGAGGGCAGATCGAAAATGTAGTACCTCATTCCAGTCGCTTTCGACTCGTTCCAATTCCGTCTAGTAAACGCTCCAATAGAAATCGGGGCAGAAGTTTTATGGTGGCCATTGTTCGACAGATTTCCAAAGAAACCGGGATTCCAATGCTGGATTGCTTGGCACTAACCGGAAGATCTGCTGACCAGAGTGGACTCAATCGTAAGCAGAGATTACAAAATATGAACGGAGCAATCTCAATGAAAGCTGTGGCCCGCGGAGAACTCATACTCATTGATGATGTGATTACCACGGGAGCGACCTTAAAAGAGGCCGCGAGAGCGTTAAATTCTCAAGGATTTCACGCACAGATTTCGGCGATTACCGCCTGTGTTGCACAACCTCTAAGATAGGACCATAGATTGCAATTGAAATAACAATTGAATGCTTGTCATAAAAGTTTGACGTACTGAAAGGTCATATCAATGCCAGCCTTTGTAGACAAGATTTTGCGTGCAGGTGAAGGACGTATCCTTCGCGAATTGAGCAAAATCTCTGACTCTGTAAATGCACAAGAAGCACGCTTTGTTGCAATGTCTGACGAAGAACTTCGTGGACAAACTGCAATCTTTCAAGATCGTTATTCAAAAGGTGAAAGCCTCGATGATCTTTTGCCTGAGGCTTTTGCAGCAGTGCGTGAAGCAGCAAAGCGAACACTTGGTCAGCGCCACTATGACGTTCAGATTATGGGTGGAGCAGCCCTTCACAGAGGAAATATTGCAGAAATGCGCACAGGTGAAGGTAAAACTTTAGTAGCAACACTTCCTTCATATTTAAATGCACTTGCAGGTCGAGGTGTTCATGTTGTTACAACAAATGACTATTTGGCAGAACGCGATAGCGAATGGATGGGTCGCGTACATAGATTTCTTGGATTAAAAGTTGGCGTCATCCTTGCCAATATGTCGCCAACGGAGCGACGCGAGGCATATCTTTCAGACATCACTTATGGAACAAATAATGAGTTTGGTTTTGACTATCTACGTGACAACATGGCATGGTCACTCCAAGAGTGTGTGCAACGTGATCACTTCTTTGCCGTAGTTGACGAAGTTGACTCAATTTTAATCGATGAAGCTCGTACACCTTTGATCATTAGTGGCCCTGCTGACAAGGCAACTAAATGGTATTTGGAGTTTGCAAACCTCGTTGGAAAACTAACTCGCGATCTGCATTATGAAGTAGATGAGAAGAAAAAGACTGTTGGAATATTAGAAGAAGGTGTGACAAAAGTTGAAGAGTTACTGCAGATCGGTAACTTATACGAGGCCGCTAACACTCCAATGATCGGCTATTTAAACAACGCTATTCGCGCGAGAGAGCTATTTAAGCGCGATAAAGACTACGTAGTGATGAATGGCGAGCTCTTAATCGTTGATGAACACACTGGCCGCATGCTTTCAGGACGTAGATATAGCGACGGACTTCACCAGGCACTCGAGGCTAAAGAGCGCATTGAAATCCAAAACGAGAATCAGACGTTAGCAACAATCACCTTGCAAAATTACTTCCGCCTTTATGAAACATTGTCGGGAATGACAGGAACTGCTTCAACCGAGGCTGCAGAATTTGATCAGATTTACAAGCTTGGAGTAGTTCCGATTCCAACGAATCGAGATATGCAACGCATCGACTCTCCAGATTTAGTGTATAAAACAGAGAGTGGAAAATTCACTGCAGTTACTGCCGATATCGTTGAGCGTCATCGAAAAGGACAACCAGTTCTCGTTGGAACTGTAAGTGTAGAAAAATCTGAAGAACTTTCTGCATTCCTACGCAAATCAGGTGTTCCACATGAAGTGTTAAATGCAAAGCACCATGAACGTGAAGCCTCAATTATTGCTCGCGCCGGAGTTAAAGGCGCTGTAACAGTTGCTACGAACATGGCCGGTCGCGGTACCGACATCATGCTCGGTGGTAACCCAGAGTTCATGGCAGATTTTGAATTACAACGTCGTGGAATTTCACCGGTTGATAATGCCGTTGAATACGAAAAAGAGTGGCCAGCAGAGATTGCTCGACAGAAAGCTGCAGTAGAAAAAGGTCATGAAGAAGTTGTTTCATTGGGTGGGCTTTACGTACTAGGTACCGAGCGTCACGAATCACGCCGAATTGATAACCAGTTGCGTGGACGCTCTGGTCGACAAGGCGATCCAGGAGAATCACGTTTTTATCTTTCCCTACAAGATGATTTGATGCGCAGGTTCAACTCCGCATTAGTTGAGCGCTTCTTAACTGCAGCTGGTTTGCCTGATGATGCACCGATCGAATCAAAGATGGTTTCTAATGCAATTCGATCAGCACAAACTCAAGTAGAGGCGCAGAACTTTGAAATGCGTAAAAACGTTTTGAAATATGACGATGTCATGAACCGTCAGCGCACGGTTATTTACGGTGAACGTCGGATGGTGCTCGAAGGTGCCGATATTGAAGATCAAATTGCTCTCTTTGTTAGTGACACGTTGACCGCTTATGTCCAAGCAGCAACTGCCAATGGGTATGGTGAAGATTGGGATCTAGATACTTTATTTACTGCATTAAAATCGATCTACCCAATCTCTTTTTCAATTGATGAACTAGTTACTCAAGCTGGTGCTCGCGCAGGCTTAGATACTGATTTCATAGTTGCTCAGGTAGTTGAAGATTGTAAGAACGCCTATGCCAAGCGAGAAGAATCACTGGGTGAGAACGTCATGCGTGAACTTGAACGCAAAGTTCTTCTATCGGTTTTAGATCGCAAATGGCGTGAGCATCTCTATGAAATGGATTACCTGCAAGAAGGTATCGGACTTCGTGCAATGGCCCAACGTGATCCACTTGTTGAATATCAACGCGAAGGCTATGAACTCTTTTCTGCAATGATGGATGCAATTAAGGAAGAGATTGCGGGCCTACTTTTCAATATTGAAGTCAGTGTTGAGCCGGCAAGTAATGCAGTAACCGCCCCTGGACTTGAATCTAAACCACTTCCTGCTACAGGACTTCAATACACAGCTGCTGATGAATCAGGTGTTCACACAACGGGTGAAACCTCTCGTAATGCACCATGCCCTTGCGGTTCCGGAAAGAAGTATAAGCGATGCCATGGAGAAGCTCAATAAACTAGAGCATCTCCAAAGTAGTACAGAGCCATCTGTTATCTAAGCCTTCAAATCTAATTGCAACAACGCGCAATCTTTCCTCGTAGCGAACGGTGATAGTTGCTTCAATAATTCCATCCAATGGTTGAGAAATGTGAATTTTTCGCACCCTACCAACTGTTTTTATCTCTCCACTTTTGCGTTGTAGCTGCGCAAAGACGGAGTAGTGGCAGGCAGATTGAATCTGTGATGCAGATCGTCTGCCCGCCCATACTTCAACGACAACATGTATAAACCTATCCACCAATGTTTGGATATCAGGAAGGTCGCTCGCCGAAGTCGGCTCTGGAGAAAACTCTGGATCAAAATCCTCACCAAAAGTTGATGCGATTAAATATAAACGGGGCTTTTTTACTGGCTCTGGAACAGTAACGGGGCGAAACATCTCAAGAACTGGATGCAACCAATCTTCATCTGGGTCACTTGAAATCGGTGTCATATCAATCGTTGTGAAAACAGGCATTCCAAGATAATTTGGGTTGTACTCAAGTTGTGTGTCCATACAGCAAATAATTGCCATGTTGGGCTGGTTTCACTTCAACCTAAAGTAGGAAAAGATCTCATACCAAAGTACTACTGTGGATAAACAGTGGGCGATTGTCATGATTGGCAATTAAGTGTCCCCATGAGACAACAAAAGAACTCCTTTAGCGCACGCCTACCAATTGCAATTACTTTAATAATCGCATCATTTGCATCTGCAATCTTTATATCTTCGATAGCAAATAAAGGTGATGATTACTGGGTGGTTCGCAGCGCAATCATTACGGGCCACATAATTTCTGCATCAGATCTTGACACTGTTCATATGAATTTAAACGAAAGCTCAGCTTTATACATTGATAAAAGCTTTAATCCAATCGGCTTGATCGCCCTACGTACTTTGCGTGAGGGTGAAGTTTTTTCTACAACCGATCTTGGTTCCGCCATTCAAGGCCAATCAACTAGCGCAGTTCCATTTAGCGTGCGTTCAGTCGATATTGCGCAAGGTCTAATGCTGGGAGAAGGCGTGGATATCTATTGGGTTCAGGATTCAAACAACGGTGAAGAGATTGTCGAACCAGTCCTAGTTTTAGGAGGGGCTGCGCTTTTATCTCTTGAAAGCACTGGAAACTCATTTAGTGGAACTGTCGGCTTAAGTATTGCAGTGGAGCAAACACAAGTACTTCGTGTTTTAAGTGCAACAACTGTTGGGCGTTTAGTGGTTATTGCATCCCATGTCTGAGCAAGAGATGCCTGTCGTTGTCACTGCAATTGCTAGGGCCGATATAGAGGGATTTATCGCATCAACATTATTTGCACAAGGATGGAGCGTTAAATTTAGAGCAATTGATTGGCAGAGTTTAGAAGATTTTGCTACGAAAGACCCGGCCGAGTTGAGTTCAACATTATTAATCTATGGTTCAGATTTACCAGGCATATCAAAAGAGAGAGTGCAGCAGCTTTCAACAAAATTTAGCCAGGTTATTGGATTTGCAACAAACTCTGATGAGCAGTTCGCAGAGTTAAACCAGCCACCAACTGTTGCGGCCGACTTAGTATCCTTAGTTCGCGGTTTTGTTCGTACACCAATGCTCCGTGAACTCAATCAGAGGCCAAATCAAATTCGACGAGCAAAAGTGACTGCCCTCGGATCAGCAGGAACCTATACGGGTTGCACATTGGTTGCCATGAATTTAGCTATGGAATTAAGCGTTCAGGGCAAGTCAACTCTTCTTATTGAGGCAAATTTTCGAGCACCTTCAATATTTGATCTTCTTTCAATGCGAAGTACGCAAGGAGACCTAGAGTGGAAGTCGATCGCTCCTAATCTTGCAGTATTTGAAATTACCCAATCACATGCAACAGAAGTTGATGCTCTGATGTTTCGTGCAGGAAAAGAATTTGATCAGATTATTATTGATCTTGGATCAATCTCTGGCCTTTCCAATCGCCTCACTGATCGACGTTGGACCTCAACAATTACTACGTGGAGTTGTGATCATGCCGATGAACTTATTGTTATTTCGCGCCCGGATCTTCTAGGTGCATCACGGTTGCACAAGGTGGTCGAGCTACTAGCCCAAACATCGATTCGGGCAAAAATCAGTTTTGTGATGAATATGAAATCATCAGGCAAAAGGGGAGAGGTTGAGGAGACAAAATTTTTGGCAATGACTTCGCCCATGAAGCCTGTTCGCATAAGATCAATTAATAAAGATGCTCGGGCCGTATTAGCCGCACAGGATGAACGCGCCACCTTAATTGAGACAAATGAGCGATCAACTGTGCGTAAATCAATCGCTGAATTAGCAAGTGAACTTTCAACATAAAATCTAATACGATTAGCATGTGCGTGCATACCTTCCCATAAGCCATAAACAGCTTGAAATCTATCTTGCGGCAAAAACCCTTGATGTTGAGATCCTGTATGCACCAACGATTTTATTTCAGGAAGAAAATAATGACTGCGATGAAGAAGAGCTTGAATATCTTCTATCGGTTATTGCTGGAGAAAAGGCCCTTGAACTGTGCCTAACGCAGAATGCACCGGGAATAGTTTTAGCAGTTGAAATCACCCCAGAGCAGATCGGCGAGGCATATACAGATCACATCACTGTTGCATCCGCGATCTTATGGGAGCAGGTCCAGTGTGCACTTCTAGCATTTCGTGGTGATGATGAACTTGTCTGGTTTGCTACACAAGAAATCGAACTTCACATGAGCGAGTGGAAATAACATGTTTCCATTCGAAAATCTTCTGGGCTCTCGAACCACGATCACACTCGATCAAGCAGAGCGCTTACGTGAACTAGTTGCTAACTGGCAGTTGTTGTCAGATCTCTCCTTTGCAGATTTAATCCTATGGGTCCCACTTCGCAAAGACATTAAAATGTGGCCAAGTGGACATATCGCAATTGCACATATTCGACCTACAACAACTGCAACTGTTTTCACTAACGATCTCATTGGTGAAGTAGTTTTATGGGGGATTCGCACAAATATCGATGAAGCCCTTTCACATGGAGAGATCATTAGAGACAGTCAGCTGGAATCTCCTGACACGATGCTTGTTAAAGAAGAGGCCATTCCCGTTACTTTTAATGGTCAAGCAATAGCGGTTATAACTCGCCACCGAGATGTTGAACATATGAGAACTGCCGGAAAGTTAGAGATTAACTATCGAGAGATTGCACACCAGCTCTATCAGATGGTTGCTGAGGGTAATTTTCCTTATAAAAATGCTGGCGCACTTATTGAACCAGTCCCACGTGTTGGTGATGGATTAATTCGTTTAGATGTCAATGGGACTATCTCCTTTGCAAGCCCTAATGCAAAGTCTGCCTTTTCTCGCATGGGATGGCCCGGAGATTTAGAGGGTCGAAATCTTGGGCAGGCGGCGCAACAGGTTTCAATAACAGTTGAAAACCCCCACGAAGAGGCGATCTCTACTCAACTAAACGGAAAGACATTGCGCCGTGTTGAGATTGAAAACAAAGGAACAACGATCGATTTCCTTGTTTTGCCCTTAATTCAAGGTGAAGATCGAATCGGTGCAATTGTTCTGCTTCAAAATGTTACAGAGCTTCGACGTCTAGATCGAGCTCTCGTAACAAAGGATGCAACGATCCGCGAAATTCACCATCGCGTAAAAAACAATCTTCAGACTGTCTCTGCCCTGCTTAGATTGCAGTCCCGCCGTATCGACGATCCATCTGCAGCAGCCGCACTAGATGAGGCGGTTCGGCGAATTGCATCGATCGCTCTGGTTCACGAAACCCTTTCCAATAGCGATGAAACTACTGTGGCATTTGATGAGGTTTTAACTAGCCTTGTTACACATTCACTAGAACTTAGTCCACGTATGAATCAGTTAAGTATTGAGCGAATAGGCCAACTGGGCTCTTTAGAATCTCGTCTTGCAACCCCGCTTTCACTTGTTGTCACAGAGCTGATCCATAACGCCCTGGAACATGGCTTGGCCGAATCAGGAACACGGCTTCGAATTGAACTTCAGCGCTACAGCAATGAAGGGTTAGTAACGATTTCAGATGATGGAGTGGGTCTGCCTGATGGTTTTAATCTTGCAACGTCGGCAAACTTAGGGCTACAAATTGTTCTTACATTAACTGAGAATGAGTTAAACGGAGAGTTGATTTTGGAGTCAAATGAAAAGGGAACGCAAGCAAAACTTCGCTTCCCACTTTAAAATTGGTTCTGTTGCTCCAAAAGACGGGCACGATTTCTAGCTGCACGTCGCTTCAATGCACGACGTTCATCCTCTGATAATCCGCCCCAGACGCCTGCATCTTGACCGCTTTCTAAGGCCCATGCCAAACATGGCTCTTTAACAATGCAGCGATTACAAACTTTTTTTGCCTCTTCAATTTGGCTAATCGCAGGTCCAGTGTTGCCAACAGGAAAGAAGAGTTCAGGATCTTCATCGCGGCACGCTGATTGATGTCGCCAATCCATGACGGACCCCCTTAGATTGCTACCGCAATCAATCTGCAACTCATTGAATGAAGATACGCACGTTTGTGTACGCAAGGTGACAATTATCCATGTTCGGCCGCCTGATTACAAGGATGTAATGAAAAAGATTGCTCATTCATTGGTGATCTATCTCAAGTGCCCCCGACAGGATTCGAACCTGTGCGCATGCCTTCGGAGGGCAATGCTCTATCCCCTGAGCTACGGGGGCTCTGTGGGCTTACTACACAAGGTTATCAGCGGGTGCAAAGTTGTGTGCATACTGCAACAATCTGCCTATGAATTCAATTGCTTATTTCGCAACTGGTTGTTTTTGGGGAGCAGAACGTCGTTTTTGGCAGATGGATGGCGTTATTGAAACAAACGTTGGTTATATGGGTGGAAATCGCCCTAATCCAAACTATGACCAAGTCTGCACAGGCGTAACAGGCCATGCTGAAATGGTGAAAGTTGTATTCGATGCTTCAAAGATTTCCTATCAACGCTTACTTGAAGAGTTTTGGGTTATGCACGATCCAACATCGCTTAATCAACAAGGTGGCGACATTGGTACGCAGTATCGCAGCGCGATTTACACCACTGATAATTCACAGCAGATCACCGCATTAGCATCTAAGGCCGAGTATCAAAGAGTTCTTACCGATGCTGGCCTAGATCAAATCTGCACGGAAATCTTAAGCGCCGAGGGCGTTGAGTACTACCCGGCCGAGGAGTATCACCAGAAGTATTTGCAGAAAAATCCAAATGGATATGACTGTCATTCCAGCACAGGTGTTGCATATCCGGAAACTGCGGTGATCAATTGAGATCTCATAAAGATGTTTCCAATAACGAGTATCCGGTCAAAATAGATGAGCAGGCGCTCGCAGCCCGTATTGATCCTCTCTCTTACGATGTATTGCGCAAAGCTGCAACAGAGAGCCCATTTACGGGCGAATACACCGATACAGAAACAGTAGGGATTTATAAGTGCAAAGCCTGCGCCGCCGAACTGTTTAGAAGTGAAACTAAGTTTCACTCTGGATGCGGCTGGCCATCTTTTTATGCACCGAGTGCAGATGATGCGGTGCGCTTAATAGAAGATCGTTCCTTATTTCCAAGAATTCGCACAGAGGTTCTATGTGCAGCATGTGGCTCTCACCTAGGCCATGTATTTGATGGGGAAGGCTATGACGTTCCAACCGATCAGCGTTGGTGCATCAACTCAGTGTCACTGATTTTGGAGCCACGCTAATTAGAGATTAGTTATAAGGAAAAAGTTGGATACTCATCTGTAACGAGTAGGAGCGCGTAACCAACTACGCGGTTCCAGTAGGCGATAGTTCCAACTATGCCTTCGGCGCAAATCTCTGGGTAATTACCAGTAAATAGAATAGATAGCCATCCAAACAAAGTTAAAAAAGCTGCATAGATTGCGTAGAAAATTCCAACCAAATACAGAGGAATTGCGATAAACCACTTTATTAATGGCAGAAAACGATTCAGCGCTTTTGCATCAACTTCTGGAAAAGTTACGCTTACAACGTCATTTTCTTCAATAGATGGATACTCGTCAGTGAGTAATAAAACATATGCATCAACACGTGTCTGCAAAGAGAGTAGAGCCTCATTAAATGATAAAACATAGCTCGGATAGATCTGTCTAAAGACAATCGCTAAAGCCACTGGGAGCGAAATCAAACCAACCATGAAATAACTTGCATCATCGCTAGATAGATCTGCCGATGGTACAAATGAGGCAATAAAAATTGCCATTGGCACAACTAAGACAAGGCGAAATAGCGCAGTCAAGCGATTACGTTCTGTCAGCGATACATCGATTTGGGTTTCTATTTGATTGCTCATGCATTAAATCTACCCCTTTACAGCACTGGTAGCCTTAACTCATGAGCAATCATTGGGTTGAAGTTCCTCACCTTTCAGAGCTGCAAACTCATACCAGCGCAAAATGGCGAGACTTTCCTAGTGATGTTCTCCCCCTGCACGTAGCAGAGATGGATTTTCCAGTTGCCGAACCTATTCGAAATAAACTTACAGAGATGATCTCTCGATCAGATCTTGGCTACTTAGGATCAATTCCAGAGTTGGGTACGGCTTTCCAAAAGTTTGCCTCACACCGTTGGGGTTGGAATATGGATTCGTTACAGGTTCGAGCAGCAACAGATGTTGGCGTTGCTGTTGTAGAGATAGTTCGCACATTTACTCAGCCCGGTGATTCAATCCTGATTAGTTCACCGGTTTATCACAATTTTTACAGTTGGATTAATGAGACTAAATTAAAGCTAGTTGATGTCCGATTTGAGCGCACAGGTGATGAAAGCAAAAATCCTTGGGAGATAAATTGGAAAGGAATCGAAAAAGCGTATCAATCCGGTTTAAAGATTCATCTTTTATGCTCTCCACATAACCCCTTAGGGCGCATCTACACCGAGGAAGAGCTCCTTCGAATCCTAGCTTTAGCAAATAAGCACGATGTTCTTGTTATTAGTAATGAACTTCATGCACCATTAACTTTTAAAGGTGAAAAATTTGTTCCAATTTTATCCTTAGGAAAAGCCGCCGAATCTGTAAGTATTGTTGTTACTGCAGCCTCTAAAGGATGGAACATCGCAGGTCTTAAGTGCGCTCTCATCATTACCCAAAATGAAAAGCTCAATACAAAGCTTTCTTCGATGCCACTGGCCGTGCATTGGCGAGCATCGATTCTTGGTGGCTTTGCCACAGCTGTAGCCTTTTCAGAAGGTGAACCTTGGTTGGATGAAGCACTCATCGCCCTTGACCACAATCGAAAAATGTTAAGAGATCTCCTGACAGCTAAGTTGCCCTCAGTTAGATATCACATCCCGCAGGCGAGTTACTTAGGCTGGCTAGATCTTGAAGCGCTCAATCTTGGAGACAACCCCTCTGAGAGATTATTAGAAAAAGGAAAAGTTGCATTTAACTCTGGGCAATCTTTTGGTAAGCAGTGCTCACAGTATGTCCGCCTAAATTTTGCAACTAGTCCAACAATTATCACTGATGCTATAGATCGGATTTCAAAGGTAGTTTAAATGGCGAAAAAAGATTTTGATGTTGTAATTATGGGAGCTGGCCACAACGGTCTTGTAGCGGCTACATACTTAGCTAAGGCAGGAAAATCTGTTTTAATTCTTGAGGCCAATGATGAAATTGGTGGGGCCACGCAAAGTGTGAGGGCATTTCCAGGTTTTGATGCACGCGTTTCTCGATATTCATATCTTGTCGCGCTATTGCCAGACAAAATTGTTAAAGATCTGAATCTAACTTTCGAGACTATCTCTCGAGAAGTTTCAAGTTTTACTCCTTTTGGAAGCGATAGAGGTTTGTATGTTTCTCGAAATTGGGATGCAAAAACTGAGGCATCCTTTAAAGAGATTGATCCAACTGGGGGCGAGGGCCAAGCCTGGCAGGATTTTTATTCAGAAGTTGGCGAGTTTGCCAAAAAGATTGCGCCAACGTTATTACAACCCCTACAAACTCGCTCACAACTACGTGAGCAGATCAATCTGCCTAAGACATGGAAATATCTAATCGAAGATCCAATCGGTGAGGTTATCTGTGATCGTTTTAAGGATGACATTGTCCGAGGAGTAGTTCTAACCGATGCGCTCATCGGTACTTTTGCATCGGCATATGATCTTCAAGCAAATATTTGTTTTCTCTATCATCTAATAGGCAACGGAACAGGGGAGTGGAAAGTACCCCGAGGAGGAATGGGTGCACTCGTCAATGAGTTAGTGCGAGTTGCAACTGAATCTGGTGTTGAGATTAGAACTAACCAAAAAGTTACCGCAGTTAATAGCACAGCCCAATCGGTGAAAGTGGCTACATCCATAGGCGAAGAATTTAACGCCACATACTTTCTCTCAAATGCTGCGCCTGGAGTATTGGCAGAGCTTAGAGGCAAGAAGAAGCCTGATTCATTAGATGGCGCGCAGTTAAAGATAAACATTTTGCTGAAGCGACTTCCACAATTAAAATCTGGAGTAGATCCACGGTTGGCATTTGCTGGAACATTTCATGCAAACGAGAGTTTTACTCAATGCGAGGAAACATATACACAGGCAAAGAACGGGTCTATGCCTGCAAGGCTGCCCATTGAGATGTATTGCCATACCTTGTCTGATCCATCAATTCTTAGCCCAGAGCTAGCAGCAGCCGGCTTTCACACATTAACTCTCTTTGCTCTTCACACACCTGCAGCCTTATTTGATAATGACAATAATGGAGCAAGAGCGGCAGCACTTGAATCAGCGCTGGAATCACTGAATGAATTTTTAACTGAACCGATCCAGGATCTCATTGCTGCTATTGAAGTGAAAACACCTTTAGATCTTGAAGAAGCGATCTCATTGCCACGTGGCAATATTTTTCACAGAGATCTCCAGTTTCCATTTCGCGAAGACGATAGCCAACCATCATGGGGAGTTGAAACCGATGATCCGCGTATCTTTATCTGTGGGGCCGGTGCTACACGTGGCGGCGGTGTAAGTGGAATACCTGGCCATAATGCGGCAATGGCAGTACTCAGTAGCAATTAGACTTATTACATGGACCTTCGCCCTGAGACTTCTGCAGTTAATGCAGGCCGACCTGATCCAGCACCGGATGCCCCATTAAATCCTCCGCTATTTTTATCCTCGACTTATCACGCAGGTGGTCCAGTTGGTTACGGGCGTTATGGAAATCAAACATGGAGCGCACTTGAAAGGGCTATCGCAGAGTTAGAAGGTGGTCCAACGCTTTCATTCTCATCAGGAATGGCAGCAATTAGTGCAGTCTTTTCTATTTTGCCAGTCGGTGCACCGGTAATTGCCTCTAATGAGGGCTACAGCGGAACAATGGGTTTACTCAAACAACTCCACACATCTGGGCGTTTAGAAGTGCGTTTAGTTGATGTGACAAAAAACGATGAAGTCATCGCTGCGATGAAAGGTGCTGCACTTGTTTGGCTTGAATCACCAACAAATCCATCCCTAGATATTGCAGATCTGCCAACTCTGATTACTGCAGCAAAGAAACAAGGAATTGGTGTGGGAGTTGATAACACCTTTGCTACTCCACTGACTCAGTTACCTCTTTCAATGGGCGCAGATGTATCCATGCACTCTGTAACAAAGTTTTTATCTGGCCACAGTGATGTCATTCTGGGTTCACTTTCTACAAATGATGAGGCACTATTTAAAAGATTAGAGGAGGCACGTCGCTTTAACGGATCGGTACCTGGACCATTTGAAGCATGGTTGGCACTTCGTGGAATTCGAACTTTTCCAATTCGCTTTCGTGCAGCAGAAAGCAATGCCAAGGAGCTAGTTAAACGTTTGAGCGCTCATCCAAAAATTACAAAGGTTCGCTACCCAGGCTTTGGAGCAGTTATCTCTTTTGAAGTAGATGCACCTATTGAAGATGTTCAAAAAGTATGTGAAACATCCCGGGTCATTACTCATGCAACCAGTCTCGGGGGAGTCGAATCTCTATGGGAGCGCCGCCGCCGTTGGGCCGGCGAAAGTATCACTGTGCCTGAGCGACTTATTCGCCTCAGCGTTGGTTGCGAACACATTGAGGACCTGTGGTCAGATATCGATCAGGCTCTAGCGGTTTTGTAGAGAAATTCTCAGAAATACCTAGTATTTTTAGCACATGTTAAAAGCATTTCGCCGGATAGTTGCAGCAGTCACTGTAATACTGCTGGCTTTTCGCGCCGTGGGATCTTTTCTTTCCTGGGCTGAACATCAAGAAGATACTGTTGCCGATACATGGGTTGATGAAGACGAACTAGAAGATGTCTGAGATTCAATATATTCCAGGCAGTTGCAATATTGGTAAAGGTGAGATCAAGCGTAGACAGTTAGTAGCACTAGTCGGACTCTTTCTCTCCATCTCAACATTGGCCACCTTAATTTCAATGCAAGCTTCAGCTGCTGCTCGTCTAGGAATTTTTTTCCCGCTCATGGTTGCATCAGTGGGATTTATCCAATCACGTAGCAAGTTTTGCCTTGCCTATGGATTTGCGGGAACTTTCAATATTGGTAAGTTAGGTGACATCTCCAGAGTCGCTTCTCCTGCAGATCGTGCTGCAGACCGAAAAACTGCGCTCATAATTCTTGGAAAATCACTTCTTCTAGCAGCGGTAGCAACAGGAGTTGTTTTAGTACTACCCTTCTAAGTATGAAGATTTTGATTCATGCTCGTAACGCAGATTTGGCAGAAGATTTCAAAGTAATCGCTGAAGAAAAACTCAACAGTATGGAACGCTTTAGCGTCATAATTGATCGGGTTGAGGTCGAAGTTCTGCACGAAACTAATCCACATCAAGGAAAGCATAAGCACAAGGTTGTTCTGACTTCGCACGGATCCGGTCCGTTACTTCGAGCAGAGGCAGCAGAGTTCAATGATCTAGCAGCCTTTGATTCTGCAATAAAAACTTTTGCGCTACAGATCAGAAAGATTCACGAGCGCACGAAAGATTATGATCGCCAAACCCTTAGAAAAATGAAGAGTGAGAGTTAAACGATCTCTGTTCCATCTTTTCTTGTTGCCGTAAGACTTCCCACAGCCGTCACAATCAATGTTGCGACGATTACGCCCAAGCTCACCTCAATGGTGACGTGCGGCAAGTTAACTCCTAAAATATCGTGAACTCCAATTCCATGGAAGGCCTCAATAATCATTTTAAATCCGATAAATGCCAAAATAAAGGAAAGTCCCTTAGAGAGATAAATCAATCGTTGTAGCAGTCCCTGGAGTAAGAAATACAACTGGCGAAGTCCCATGAGAGCAAAAATATTTGCACAGACAACGATGTATGGATCACGAGTAATTCCAAAGATTGCAGGTATTGAGTCAAGTGCAAAGACTAGATCGGTAATTCCTAAAGAGATCAATGCAATAGTAAATGTTGATGCACCTTTGGAGCGCAGGAAACCCACAATACGATCTTCTTTTTGTTTCTCTTCTGCATTTTCATGCTCGGTGAGCAACTTATATGCGGTGAAAATCAGGAATGCACCGAAGATAAAGAAAGCACTTGAGAATCTCTCTAAAATCGCACTTCCTGCGGCAATAAAACCACCACGAAGAACTAAAGCAATAATGATTCCAAGTAGTAGTACTAACTGTTGTTTGGTTCGCTCAATCTGAAAGCGTGCCAAGATAATTACGAATACGAAAATATTATCGACCGAAAGTGCATATTCGGTCAGCCAACCAGCAAAAAACTCTTTTTGGGCGTTGGGATCGGATGTCCAGTTGGGCATGAAATAACCAAATGCAACCGCAGCTAGGACATAGATCAGAGTCCAGATCCCAGCCTCGGTCATTGTGGTCTCTTTATTTCGACGAGCAATTGCAATCAATAAATCGAGAATGATCACAGTCGATAAGATTCCGAGGGTCACGAGCCAGACTGTTGTTGATTCCATGTCGGTATTCTGCCAGCAAGTGGGCAATTACGCATTATTGAGTCAGCGTCACAGATTGATTTCTCTTCAACGATACACTTAACCTATGGAGACTATTTATATAGCGCTGTTGATCCTAATTTTACTTGGTATTGGCGGCCTTGCCTGGTTCTCATTTGTTTTATACAAAAAAGGGCGGCGTAACTCTGAGAAGGTAATACGCGAACTCAACAAAGTTTCAGCCGACCTTAAGAAATCCATCTCTCACACTTATTATCAAGGTGAGGCCTACGCACAACTTATGCGGTTACTGGATCTTAAATCCTCAATACCTCCAACTCGCGGTTGGGCTGCTTCACCGGATCTGCTCCTAACTATTTATGAAACAGTCAAGAAGATAAATCCTTCACTCGTCGTTGAACTAGGTTCTGGTGTGTCAACCTTAGTTGCAGCAAAATCTGGTGCGAAAAAAGTTGTTAGTTTAGATGGTTCAAAAGAGTACGCCGAAAAGACCAGAGAGCTAATCAAAGAGCATAGAGTTCGCGGAGTAGAGGTTCGATTTGCAGCGTTATTGCCCTATGTCAATGGTTTAACTTGGTATGACGTATCAACCATTAAGGACCTCAAGAAGATTGATCTTTTAATTGTCGATGGTCCACCTGGAAACAACAATGCCGAGTCACGTTATCCAGCCCTCAAAGAGTTCAAGGATAAATTGTCACCTAGAGCAGTTGTAATTCTTGATGATGTTAAACGAGATGGTGAAAGAAAATTAGCTGAGGATTTTGCAGCATCTCTGCCAAATCATGAGCTAGTAATACTCAATCACGAAAAGGGCACAGCGATAATTTCGCCCCGCTAAAGCTATGCAGACAACTCTCGAAGATGGGCTGCAAAGCGCCTGTGAGCAGATCGTTGATACTTCCACATTTGTACGGGCAGTTCTCTCTGGGCGCCGTCGCAATATGCAGGTTAGTTTTGAGCGAATAGATATTAGGTTGGTAGAGATTAAAGGCGAGTTAAACCTACAGTTAATGCAAAACGACGGTCGTGCTACAACTGCAAAGAATATCCTTCCAGACCAAACTCTCGTTCAAGAACTTCTTAGTAGTGGCTATGCAAATATCATGGTCGAAAGTATTTCTCAGGTCTATTCAATTCGGATCACAAAAAGTGGCGATGCACAGGTTCATATTGAAAAACGCCAATCCCAGCAAAGCCTTTCTCATGATAAAAAGAAAGATCGGTTGCTAGATTCATCAGACCCATTTCTGTTAGAAGTTGGAATCGCTGATGCAAAAGGAGTAATCAAGCCTTCTCGTCAAGACAAATACAAGCAAGTAGAAGAGTTTTTACGTATTTTGTCCCCGGCGCTAAATGCAGCCATCGAAGCAGGCCAAATTCGAAAGCCCACAGTAGAAAACCCTCTGCATATTGTTGATCTGGGCTGCGGTCACGCCTATCTAACCTTTGCAGCTCATCAATTTTTAGTTAACTCTGGTTTGCCAGTGAAAGTAGTTGGGATCGACGTCAGAGTTGAAAGTAGAGATCGCAATAACGCAATTGCAAAAAAACTTGGGATTACATCATCTATTGAATTTATTGCCGAAGAAATCTCAAAGACAACATCACAACCGGCAGATATCGCAATTGCACTTCATGCCTGTGATACGGCAACAGATGATGCGATTGCTTGGGCTGTAAATGGGGGTGCTCAACTTTTACTTATCGCACCTTGTTGCCATCATGACATTCAGAAACAAATGAATGTTGCACCTGAACCATGGTCTGCAATCACGAAGTTTGGATTGATGAAGGAACGGTTAGGAGATTTGCTTACTGATTCTTTTCGCGCACAACTACTTCGTATTGCTGGCTATCGCGTAGAGGTCATTGAGTTTGTTGCAGGTGAACACACGCCAAGAAACTTGATGATTCGTGCGGTCAAAACCGATGCCAAACCTGATGAGTTAGATATCCAGAGATATCTAGAGATGAGCAGCCAATGGGGCGTCATCCCCGCCCTAGAAAAGAAACTTCCTACGCTTAACATCCGTTAGACTTGGCACATGTCCAAGGTCCTTGCATCCCTACCAGTTGGTGAAAAAGTTGGAATCGCTTTTTCTGGTGGGCTCGATACATCTGTTGCTGTTGCATGGATGCGCGCAAAAGGTGCGGTGCCATGCACCTATACAGCCGATCTTGGCCAATACGATGAACCAGATATTGATTCTGTACCAGGGCGCGCTAAAGAATATGGCGCAGAGATCTCACGCCTTGTTGATTGCAAAAGCGCATTAGTTGAAGAAGGCCTGGCAGCTATTGCATGCGGAGCATTTCATATTCGATCTGGTGGAAAACAGTATTTCAACACAACTCCACTTGGACGCGCAGTAACGGGCACAATGCTTGTTCGCGCAATGCACCAAGATTCTGTTGAGATCTGGGGTGATGGTTCAACCTATAAAGGTAATGACATTGAACGTTTCTATCGTTATGGACTTTTGGCTAATCCAAATTTAAGAATTTACAAGCCATGGCTTGATCAGGATTTCGTCACCGAACTAGGTGGTCGTAAAGAGATGAGTGAGTGGTTAGTCAAAAATCACCTGCCCTATCGCGACAGCACCGAAAAAGCCTATTCAACCGATGCCAATATTTTAGGTGCAACTCATGAGGCAAAAAGTTTAGAAAACTTGGACACATCTGTTGAGTTAGTTCAACCAATTATGGGTGTTCGCTTCTGGGATCAATCTGTAAAAATTGATAGCGAAGATGTTCGAATCACTTTTGTTCAAGGTCGCCCAACAGCAATTAACGGCAAGGCATTTACTGATGTCGTTGAGTTAATGAAGGAGGCTAACTCAATTGGTGGCCGACATGGACTTGGAATGGCTGATCAGATTGAAAATAGAATTATTGAAGCAAAGAGCCGGGGAATCTACGAAGCTCCAGGCATGGCGCTTTTGTTTATTGCTTACGAAAGATTAATTAGCGCCATTCACAATGAAGACACTATTGCTAACTATCACGCAGAAGGACGCAGGCTAGGTCGACTTCTATATGAAGGTCGCTGGTTTGATCCCCAAGCGTTGATGTTGCGTGAATCCCTACAACGCTGGGTGGCATCAGCGGTAAACGGTGAGGTTAGTATTCGTCTGCGCCGTGGTGATGATTATTCAATTATTAATACAACTGGTCCTGGGCTTAGTTACCACCCTGAAAAACTTTCGATGGAGCGCACAGAAAATGCAGCATTTGGTCCAGTTGATCGCATTGGTCAGTTAACAATGCGAAACCTTGATATTGCCGATACTCGCGCAAAGCTAGAGCTCTACCGTTCCCAAGGTCAGATAGGGGATGGGGAGTTTAAATTAATCGGTGAAATCGAAAATTAATTCAAAATCGAAGGGACAATAGGAGAGCCATGCCAAAGAAAACGATAGTTAAAATATTTGCAGTTATTGCTGTAGCAGCAATCGCATTTGCATCATTTACATCACTAGGAGGAGATGACACCGTGTCCGGAACAGTATCAACCCCAGGTTTACCATCTGTTACAAATAATGCTGAAGAGGCCCCAGTAATTACCCCTGCAACAGGTGCTGCCCCAACAACATTGCAATCAGTGGACATTATTGAGGGAACAGGCGATGAGGTTCTTGCTACATCAACTTTGACAGTTCATTACACATTGATGTCATGGTCAAAGGGCGAAATTCTTGAATCTTCATGGACAAGCGGACAACCAGCAACATTTCCATTATCGGGAGTAATCACCGGATGGCAACAGGGCCTACCAGGTGCAAAAGTTGGTGGACGTCGACTTCTCGTTATCCCGCCATCACTTGGATACGGAGTGGTTCCAGGCCATCCACTTGAGACTGAGACGCTAATCTTTTCAGTAGATATTTTAGCCATCTCCTAAAAAATTCAACGGAAAACCCCATCGGCAATTAATGCTGGTGGGGTTTCCTTGTTTACCAACTGTTCACATTAGAAATGCTGAGTATGGTTTACGAGAAAGCGGACAAGCCGATAATCTAGGAAAGTGAAGGCCGCCGGGATGAAGAATTTAAATAGATTATTCGCTGAGTATCTCGGCACATGTTTATTAGTCAGCATCGTTGTGGGTTCTGGAATAATGGCAACCAACCTTTCGCAAGATATAGGTGTTCAACTCCTTATTAATACGGTTTCAACCGTCTTTGGTTTAATGGTGCTTATCCAAATCTTTATGCCCATCAGTGGGGCCCATTTTAATCCCGCTGTAACTTTGATTGAACTGATTCAAAGAAAAACTAACTTTTCCACTTTTATTCAATTTTCTGTAGTCCAGATTGCAGGTGCCATAACAGGTTCCATTCTTGCAAATGCAATGTTTGAACACGCACTTATTGAGTCATCAACAAAGCTGAGATCGGGCACCAACCTCTACCTTGGTGAAATTCTTGCAACAGCAGGGCTGATTTTGATAATCAATCTACTGATAGCCCAAGAAAAAACAGCACTAATTCCTGTCATGGTCGCTTCATGGATTGGAAGTGCATACTTTTTTACTAGCTCAACATCATTTGCAAATCCTGCAGTGACTATAGGCAGAATGTTCTCTGACTCTTTTGCAGGAATTGCTCCCGGAAGTGTTCTGCCATTTATCGTGGCTCAAGTTCTGGGTTCCATTGTCGGCTTCGGAGTATTTAAGGGGTTAACGCGATGAAAGAAAAACCATCAGTTCTATTTGTTTGTGTCCACAATGCCGGAAGGTCACAGATGGCTGCAGGGTTTATGCGCGAACTCGGACAGGGCAGAGTTGAAGTTTTATCAGCCGGCAGTGCTCCAAAGGATTCAATAAATCCAATCGCAGTTGAAGCCATGGCTGAATTAGGAATTGATATTGCAAACCATGTTCCCAAGATATTGACCACTCAGGCAGTGCAAGAATCAGATGCCGTTGTAACAATGGGATGTGGAGATGTCTGCCCCTTCTATCCAGGTAAGCGATATGAGGACTGGGTGCTAGATGATCCTGCAGGACAAGGAATTGAGGCTGTACGAGTAATTCGAGACGAAATTAAGAACAGAGTTGAAGTTTTACTTGGAGAACTTCTTAAATAAATTCATCTGCTAATCATTTGCATCTGCTAACTTTTCTTGAGTTCTCTTTTATATTTCATCCTGCTAATTTTCTCCGCATAACAAGAGAATAACTCTTGTTTGATCCGAAAACGGAGAAAATTCAATGTCAGTTCTAAATGAAGTTTTAGATGCAAACAAGAAGTATGTTGAAGGTTTTGGAGCAAAAGGTTCACTTGCTCTTCCACCTGCAAGAGGCTTTGCGATTTTAACCTGCATGGATGCACGCCTTGATCCTGCGAAATATGCTGGGTTAAGTGAAGGCGATGCACACGTTATCCGCAACGCAGGTGCACGTGCATCAGATGATGCAATTCGCTCCCTAGTTATCTCTTACAAACTCCTAGGTACAAAAGAGTGGTTTGTCATTCACCACAGCAACTGCGGAATGGAGTTCTTTACTGACGAGATCATGCGTGGACTACTCTCTAAGAGTTTAGAGACTGCAGCCCTTGGTGATGCTGGATTCTACGATGTAGGTAAAGGTCCAGGATCAGATGAAGGTGCATACATTGACTGGCTAACAATTGCAGATCAGGAGAAAGCAGTAGTAGATGATGTTCAACGTATTCGTCGTCACCCATTAGTTCCTAAGAACATTCCAATTTACGGATATGTCTATGAGGTAGAGACAGGCAAGCTACGTGAAATTACAGCAGCAACAGCTGCAGGTAAAGCTAACTAAATCAAAATAGTTTAAAAAGGCCCCGGTCACTTAATAAAGTGGCTGGGGCTAACTATTGAGCAAAGCAACTGCAATTTTGTAGTCTTTTTCAAAAACCATTAACTGCGGGCCATCTAAGGTTTGAGTAAGGGTGGCTTTCACATTCAGATCAATTAACTTCTGCAGCTTCATCTGTGCCTCGATATAACTTGCTGGCGTTGGTAATGGCGTAAGTAATCCGTACTCATTTTTCTTTCCAGCTTTGATCGGTGTTACTAAAAATTTTCCATTGGAAGAAAAACCCCATTTGAGAACGACAATTAAAATCCCAAGAGCAACAAAGCCCCCAAAGGATTGTAAAAATAGGCTGTTATTTATTCCACCGAGCATGGATTTATTCTAGGCGTTGCCATTGATGCAAGGTAGTTTGCCAGTACGCAAATGGGATGTAGACTGCACGCGTGGGAGTAAATAGCGCAGGAGCAGCATTTAAGAAGGCTTTAGCCGAAGAATCCCCTTTACAAATAATCGGAACGATCAACGCAAACCACGCTCTCTTGGCAAAAAGAGCAGGATTTCGCGCCATCTATCTCTCTGGTGGCGGCGTGGCAGCAGGGTCCATGGGTTTGCCAGATCTTGGCATTACAACTCTTGATGACGTGCTTACAGATGTTCGCCGTATTACAAATATCTGCGATACACCACTTTTAGTTGATGCCGACACAGGTTTTGGATCTTCTGCTTTTAATATTGGACGAACTGTTAAGGATTTAATCAAGGCTGGCGCCGCAGCAATGCATATGGAAGATCAAGTTGGCGCAAAGCGCTGCGGACACCGCCCAAACAAAGAGGTTGTTTCAAAGGCCGAAATGGTGGATCGAATTAAGGCAGCAGTTGATGCCCGCACCGATGATAATTTTCAAATCATGGCACGTACTGACGCACTTGCAGTAGAAGGTCTGGATGCAACTCTTGATCGCATCCATGCTTACGTTGAAGCAGGCGCCGATTTAATCTTTCCAGAGGCTATTCGTACTCTCGAAGATTATAAAAAAGTAAGCTCTGTTGTTTCAAAGCCAATCTTGGCAAACATCACAGAATTTGGACTCTCACCATTATTTGGTCGCGATGAGCTAAAGGCCAATGGCGTTTCTATGATTTTGTATCCGTTATCTGCCTTCCGTGCCATGAATAAGGCAGCTGAAAATGTATATGAGGCAGTGCGTCGCGATGGGACTCAGGCAAATGTTGTAGACACGATGCAGACTCGTGAAGAGTTATATGAGCGAATTAATTACCATTCTTATGAGCAAGCAATCGACAAAATGCTTGGGAACAAGTAAAGATTGACAACAAAATTGTTCGTCCCAGTGATATCCACGCCGGTTCAGATGATCTTCCATTCAAACCGATAGAGAAACGATAGGTACATGTCAAGCAATATAACCAAATCCAATCAGCCATATGACCAAGAGATCATCGACATTGTTGATTATGTTGAGAGCTACCAAATCAAATCACCTGTCGCATATGAGACTGCATGGAACTGTTTCTTAGACACTCTCGGTTGTGGTTTTGAAGCTCTAGAATACGATGCTTGTAAAAAACTTCTTGGACCAACAGTTGAGGGAATCTCAGTACCAAATGGAGTAAAAGTTCCTGGCACAAACTATGTTTTAGATCCAATTCAGGGTGCATTCAATATTGGCTCAATGATTCGTTGGTTAGATTTTAATGACACATGGTTAGCTGCAGAGTGGGGCCACCCTTCAGATAACTTAGGTGGAATCCTTGCAACAGCAGATTGGTTATCTCGTACCACTGGCAAAAAATTCACAATTAAAGATGTACTCACTGCAATGATCAAAGCCCATGAAATTCAGGGCTGTATCGCACTTGAGAACTCATTTAACAAAGTGGGTCTAGACCACGTTATTTTAGTAAAGGTTGCATCAACTGCAGTTGTTGCACAGATGATGGGCTTAACTCGTGATCAAATCTTGGCAGCTGTTTCACTTGCCTGGGTTGATGGACAATCACTTCGCACCTACCGTCACTTTCCAAATGCAGGTTCACGTAAGTCATGGGCAGCAGGAGATGCAACATCTAGAGCAGTTCGCTTGGCGTTGATCGCAAAGACTGGCGAAATGGGCTATCCATCTGTTCTATCTGCAAAGGTTTGGGGCTTCTATGATGTTTCATTCAAGGGCCAAAAGTTTAAATTCCAACGCCCATATGGCTCCTATGTAATGGAAAACGTTCTCTTTAAGATCTCTTTCCCAGCTGAGTTCCACTCACAAACAGCGGTAGAGGCAGCGATGACATTAAATGCCAAGATGCAAGTAGCTGGAAAAACTGCAGCAGACATTAAAAAGGTAACTATTCGCACCCATGAAGCGTGTATCCGCATCATCGATAAGAAGGGTCCATTAAACAACCCTGCAGATCGTGATCACTGTATTCAGTACATGGTTGCCGTTCCGCTAATTTTTGGTCGCTTAACTGCTCGTGATTACGAGGATGACATCGCATCTGATCAGCGCATTGATGATCTACGCGAGAAGATAACTTGCGTAGAAGACACAAGTTTCACCGCTGATTATCACAACCCAGAAAAGCGCTCAATTGCTAATGCATTAACAATTGAGTTCAACGATGGTTCAAAATTTGATGAGGTAGTCGTTGAATATCCAGTTGGTCACGCTCGTCGTCGCACCGAAGGTATTCCTCTTCTTATCGAGAAGTTCAAGACCAACCTTGCTCGTATTTATGACAAAAAGCAGCAAGATGCGATCTTGGAACTTTCTTTAGATTATGACAAGTTGGCTGCAACACCCGTCAACGAGTACTTAGATCTATTAGCTAAGAGTTAATGTTTGACATCACATGCTTAATGCGTGTGTAGTCTTCAAAACCATAAGCTGAAAGATCTTTTCCATACCCTGAACGCTTAAAACCACCATGTGGCATTTCGGCAACAAATGGCATATGTGCATTGATCCAGCAGACACCAAAGTCTAAGTTCTTGGTAACTCTCATTGCTGTTCCATGATCTTTAGTCCAAACAGATGCTGATAATGCAAGGTCGACACCATTTGCCATGGTGAGTGCTTCTTCTTCAGTGGTGAATTTTTGCATAGTGATAATTGGCCCAAAAACCTCTTCTTGGATTAACTCATCGCTTTGGCGAAGGTCCGAAATAATTGTTGGTTCAAAGAAGTAACCAGGACGATTAATCGGCTTGCCACCAATTTGGATCTTGGCATGTGCCGGTGCGTTGTCTACGTACTCCTTAACGCGATCAAAGTGTGCGGCGCTATTAAGTGGACCCATGAAGACATCTTCTTCAGGGTTTCCAACTTTAATGTTGTTTTTAATGTAGTCAGAAAGCATTTTGACGAACTTGTCATAAACGCCGGCTTGAACCAAAACTCTGTTACCTGATGTGCAGTCCTGTCCGGCATTAAACAGACCTGCAGAAGCAATTCCAGCAGCGGCAGCTTCTAGATCTGCATCATCAAAGACAATGACTGGAGCCTTGCCGCCTAGTTCTAGGTGAACACGCTTTACATCTTTTGCTGCAGATGCAGCAACTTCCATTCCTGCGCGCACAGAACCTGTGATCGAAACCATCTGTGGAACATCATGTTCAATCATCGCCTTTCCAGCATGGCGATCTCCACAAATGATATTGATCACGCCAGCGGGTAAAAACTCATTCATTAATTCTGCCATCCAAACTGTTGAGGCAGGAGTTGTAGTACTTGGCTTTAATACAACCGTGTTTCCTGCTGCGATTGCAGGTGCCCACTTCCATACGGCCATCATCAAGGGATAGTTCCACGGTGTAATTTGCGCACAAACACCAACTGGCTCACGGCGAATATATGAAGTCATTCCAGACATGTATTCACCAGCAGATTTTCCCTCCAGCAATCGCGCAGCTCCTGCAAAGAAACGGATGTGATCAATTGTTGGGGGCAGTTCATCAGAGCGTGTAATTGCGATTGGCTTTCCTGTATTTTCACATTCGATAGCAACTATCTCATCGATGCGAGCCTCCATGGCATCTGCAATCTTAAGTAACGCTCTTTGACGCTCTGAAGGTGTTGTCTCTTTCCACAAAACAAATGCATCAGCAGCTGCTTTCATTGCCGCATTAACATCATCAATAGATGAATCAGGTGCGGTTGCATAGACCTGTCCAGTTGATGGGTTATATACCTTTACAGTTTTCCCACTCTTTGCTGGCACAGCCTTGCCATTGATGACATTGTGAAATTCTTTCATTGATGGATTCCTTATTTCAGAGTAGGTGTGTGCTGCAGTAAACGGTTTGTGTATTCAGCTTTTGGAGAGTTAAAGACTTCATCAAGGCCGCCATATTCCACGATTGTTCCCTTGCGCATAACTGCAACACGGTTTGCGATGCTGCGGGTTAATGCAAGGTTGTGGGTAACGAAAAGTAGTGCAACTGATGTTGAACCTTGTAGATTTTTTAACGTCTCAATGACTGATGCCTGCACAGAAACATCCAGCGCGGAGGTGATCTCATCACAGACAAGAAGCTTTGGTTCTGCAGCAAGTGCCCGTGCGATAGCTACGCGTTGGCGCTCTCCACCAGAGAGTTGATCTGGAAACGAAGTAATAATCGCATGTGGAAGGGAAACCAGATCAAGAAGCTCTTTAACTCGTGCATCTGCTGCGTTTCCTTTCATTCCAAAGAACAGTTCTAACTGGCGTGAAATCGTGGCACCGATTGGCCTACGTGGATTTATAGAGGCATATGGACTCTGGAAGATATATTGAATATCTCGACGTTCTTCTTTCTTGCGTTCGAGGGCATGTTTGCCTAGAGCATTTCCAAAGTAAGAGATCTGACCTTGGTAGTCATCGTGTAGGCCTCCGATACAACGCGAAAGCGTTGTTTTTCCAGATCCAGATTCACCAACGAGTGCAACGCACTCACCTGGTTGAATGTGGATGTTTGTATCAAAAAGAACCTGGCGTGATCCATAAAATCCATTGAGATTATCGATGCCCAATAACGACTGCGTCGATGACGAGATACTTTCCCGTTCAATTCGCGCGGTAGCAACTATCTTGGTTGAATCTTTGTGTCGATGACAGTTGACGTTATGAGATGCAGAGATTTGAGTAAGTTCTGGAACGCTTTGGGTGCAGATTGATTGCGCATCGGCGCAACGTGGAGCAAACGCGCACCCTGATGGTCGATCCCAGGGCATCGGTGCATATCCAGATATTCCGAGAATTTGATTCCGACCGGCAATATCTGGAAGCGCGCGGATTAAGCGGCGTGTGTAAGGGTGAATTGAGTTGAAGAAGATCTCATCACGGTTTCCACTTTCCACAATTCGCCCCGCATACATAACAGCCACATTGTCGGCCAACTCTGAAACAACTGCTAAATCATGTGAGACATAAAGAGCAGCCACACCATGTTCGCGACATAAGGCACGAATAGTTGCTAAGACCTTTGACTGTGTTGTTACATCAAGTCCAGTTGTTGGCTCATCGCAGACAATAACTTTTGGACGGCATGCAAATGCAATAGCAATTGCCACTCTCTGCTGTTGTCCACCAGAGAGCTGATGAGGATAGCGCCTGAGAAAATCTGTATCACTTGGTAATGCAACCTCAGTTAAAATCTCACGCACACGGGCCATGTGAACTTCGTGATCGAGCTCTGGCTGATGCTTTTCTAATGATTCTAAAATCTGTTTTTCAATTCTAAGACCTGGATTTAATGCAGTCCCCGGATCTTGAGGCACATAGGCGATAGTTCCACCGCGCAATGATCGAAGCATCTTCTCTTCGGCACCAACAATTTCATTGCCATCAATTGTTATCGATCCAGATTCAATTACTGCACCTTTACGGGTGTGACCAAGTAAAGCCATAGAGACAGTTGTCTTTCCAGAACCAGATTCTCCAACTAGGCCAAGTATCTGTCCTGCCTGGATTTCAAAGGAAATCTTCTCAACGATTTTTATTCCGCCGCGAGTAATGGCTATATCAACATTTGAAACTTTGACGACGCTCATTCTTTGCCCTTTCGATCGATGCCGATCGCAGCTTTCGCAAAGGAATCGGTAATGAAGTTAACACCAATCGTGAACAGTGCAATTGCAGCAATTGGCGCAAGAACACCCCATGGTTGAACGGTGAGTGAGCCGCGGTTTTCGTTAATCATTAAACCCCAGTCCGCTGCAGGTGGTTGCAGACCAAGGCCTAAGAAACTCACAGCAGCAACCAAACCGATTGAGTAGGTCATACGCAGACCAAACTCAACTAATAGAGGAGAGGTAACATTTGGCAAGAGCTCACCAATAATGATTCTTTGACGTTTTTCACCAACTGCAATTGCAGCTTTAATGAAATCTCGCTCCATAACTTCAGCAGCTGCTGCTCTAATAATTCGAGCAGTTCGTGGAGCATGGGTGAATCCCACGGTCACCGCGATCAAGAAAACACTTGTTCCAAATCCTGAAACAACTAGAAGTACAAATACGATCTGTGGAAATGCGAGCAAAATATCATTTAGCCTCATTATCAAGCTGTCAGTACGTGTTTTGGCGGAAGCTGCAAAAAGTCCGATTAATAGCCCGAGCCCAACACCCAAAACGGTTGAGATAAATGAAAGTCCAATAATTGATCGACCACCATTTAAAAAGCGGGAGTAAACATCACGGCCAAAGTAATCAGCGCCCAACATTAATGTGTCAGATCGTGGTGCATTGGGTACATCAACAAACTCATCAAATGTGTATGGAGCAAAATAGGGACCAAAAACTGCCAGGAAAAGAATGCCAAGGACTATAACGCCCCCGATTTTTGCATAGCCTTGTTTAAATGTGAGAGCAGCTAAAACACGGAGTTGAGATTTAGGTTTCATTTTCTTCTCCATTATTGATCCCCATCCATAGCAGCAAAGACGTCGCTCTTGTCATTCTTCCTTGCATATTTAGTACGAAGTCGTGGCGTAGACAAAATTGTTCCTATATCGGCCAAAATATTTAAGACAACATAGAGGGCGGCAATCATTAATGTGATGGCCTGAACGATTGGTAGATCGCGCGCCTTAACTGAATCAATCATTACTGTTCCAATACCAGGGTAGGCAAAGACAGCTTCGACAACAACGACACCACCTGCAAGCCATGCAAGTTGCAGGGCTATTACCTGAATTGTTGGCGCAATGGCGTTAGGAAGAGCATGGCGCAAAATTACTGTCCGCTCAGAAAGTCCTTTAAGCCGTGCCATCTGAATGTATTCAGATTCCATCACTTCAATCATTGATCCGCGCATGATTCGAGAAACATAGGGCGTAACAGCCAAAATCAACGTTAGGGATGGCAAGACCAGAGACATGGGATCGGCCCACGCTAATGTTCCCGGCTCGACAAAGGAGATAGCAGGAAAGATCTGGAAGATGTTTGTTGCAAGTAGAAATACAACAAATATTGCGACTACAAACTCTGGAAGAGATGCAAGTACTAGCGTGACAAGTGAACTGACGTTATCAAAAATCTTTCCGCGCCTTACAGCTGCAAATACTCCGATGAAAATTGATAATGGAATAGCAACAATTCCAGATGATGCCATCAAAATGAGAGTATTTTGAATTCGCTCGCCAAGGATTGCCGAGACGGAAACTTCACCAGTCAGAGTCATTCCAAAATCTAAACGCAACGCATCACTTGCCCAACTAAAGTATTGAACCCATAAAGGGTCATCAAGGTTTAACTGTTCTCTAATTGCTGCCAACCGTTCAGGTGTGGCTGTATTTGCTAAATATGAAACAGCAGCGTCACCCGGTAACGCCTGAGTTGCCATAAATACCAAAACAGTAAGAGCGATAATGATCGGGATTCCAGCCAAAATACGGCCGAGAACAAAGAGAAGTAGCCCACCTTGGTTAAAGAAATCCCGAATCTTCTTCATCATTACGCCTTATTAATTCCCTCTAGTGAGCCCGCGATCTTCTCATCAATAATGACAAGAGTACGAGCCCCATCACCTTTTCGTAGCCGTTCAAAAGCAGCTTCGATTCCATTTAAATCTGTTACATGTGAAACAACATCTGCAACATTAATTCTTCCTTCACCGGCCATTGCAATCATCTGTGGAAGCTCGACTGGAACATTTGCAGATCCATAGAGTGAGCCTTTGAGACCCTTTTCAGATAAGAACTCAATAGCAGGAATAGAAACTTCAACCCCACGAGGTGCTAATCCAACAACAATTGCTGTTGCACCTGGGCGAATGACATCCCAAGCAGTACGAATCGTTTCTGGACGACCAACAACTTCGAATGCATGATCGACTCCGCCTGGAACAATCGCCATTACATCTGCAACAACGTTTTTCTTTGATGCATCAACAATATGAGTTGCGCCATGCTTTTTTGCACGCTCAAGGTTAGCTGGCTGCATATCTACGGCAATAATCTTGCTAGCACCTGCAAGACGGGCACCAGCGACAACTTGTAGACCAACACCGCCACAACCAATTACTGCAACAGTTTCACCGATCTGTACCTTTGCTGCATTTCGGACGGCGCCAATACCTGTCATTACACCGCAACCAAGTAATGCTGCTTGCCATAACGGCACATCTGCTTGAACAGGAACTGCAGATCCTGCAGGCACGACTGCTTTTTCTGCAAAGCAAGAAACAAAGTTAAAGTGGCGAAGCTCTGTGCCATTTTTCTCGTGAAGGCGAGATGTTCCATCTAATAAGTTACCTGTGTAGGCGTGTTCTCCGGCGACTTCACACAAATTAAAGCGAGTGGCGATGCACTCTTTACATTGACGGCAGGGAGGCACAAAGTTAAATGCAACGCGATCGCCAACCTTTACATTGGTTACTCCTGCACCAATTTCTTCAACGACTCCTGCACCTTCGTGACCCAAAATAATTGGCCAGCGAGTAGTTCCAAGGTTTCCATCGGCTAAGTGAACATCTGAGTGACAGACACCCGCAGCAGCGATGCGAACGAGAATCTCACCTGCTTTAGGAGCATCTAGATCTACATCTGCAATCTCAATTGGTGAATTACCACGTGTGATTGCCGCCTTAATTGTTTGCTTACTCATTATTTTCCTTTTCCTTTGGTATCTAGACTTTCTTCGAACCGTGCATCACGCCAAGCTAACGCTTGCTTTAAACCTTCTTTACGGACAATGTCATCAAACTCTTTTTGTTCTGGACTGTCACTGCCATTGAGGATTGCTGAGACATCCATATTTGCACTAATTGCCTGGCGAATACCTGTTGCCTCTTGTGCTCGGATTAAACCGATTTTTGTAAGGCGCAAAGTTGAAAGGGGAGTAGGGGCGATCTTTTTGATTAAGGCGCGAACTTCATCGTGCAAGCTCTCTTCGCTTACAACCTTGTTAATCAAGCCAATACGCAAAGCCTCTTCGGCATCGATTGTGTCACCAGTAAACAAAAGCTCATTTGTTTTCTTTTGCCCGATAATAAATGGCATCAATAACGTTGCAGGACCTGAGCCATATTTCACCTCAGGCTCACCAAACTTTGCTTCATCAGTTGCAATAATCATGTCGCAGGCCATCGCTAATTCACATCCGCCGGCCAAGACCCATCCATGAACAGCGGCAATAGTTGGCTTTGGGAATGACCACAACTGCATTGTTAGAGAAACATCGTCTTCTAAAATTCCATGCCAGCGCAACGCTCCACTGATCTCATCTTCAGCCAATTCTGAGAGATCATAACCACTTGAGAATGCACGACCATTGGCTGTTAGCACCAAGACTTTGGTTTTATCATCAACGGCTGCGCTGTTTAGCTCTGCGCGCAACTCATTAACCATGTCGTAGTTGATCGCATTTAACTTATCCGGGCGATTGAGTGTGATCCAACGTGTTGGTCCTACTTGCTCAACTGTTATCGTTTTCATTTACTTATTCTCACTCTCTGAATCGATTACAACAAGTGCATCTACTGCGATAGTAGCTTTGTCATAGATAATCATTGGGTTAACATCGATTTCCACAATCTCCGGGTGCTCATGGGCAATACGCCCCAAAGAAACCAGAGTCTTAGCTAAAACTCCATGTGCATCATCTAGCCCAGATTCGGCCACCATATCTTTAGCCGTTGCAAGGTCAACTGGTCCAAGCATTGTTACTGGTTTCTTAGATTCAACAGTAACTCCACCATGTCCAACAGCCAGAATTGGACCAAACTCTTCATCTCGCACCATTCCAACTAACGCTTCTACACCTTGTGGAATCTGTGCTGCAATAAATGCGACACCGCCAAGCTTTTCAACTGCTGCAATTGCTTCGGCTTCACTTTTTATATTTAGAATAACTCCACCTGATGCACTCTTATGGGCAGGGCCATCGGATTTAACAACTACGGGAAAACCAAGAGCCGCAGCAACGGCGCCGGCCTGATCAGAAGATGTCACACGCTTTCTAGATGCAATTGGAACTGCGTAGAGTTCTAAAATCTCTGCCGATTCAAACTCAGGAAGTGCTCCGGTTCTTGTAACAAACTTTGAAATCTCAATCGGTGCACCGAAATCTTGGCTTAACGTTGCAGCTTTTTTCCAATTACCTGCCCGGCCAAGCGCTGCCATGGCACTATTGATGCCACGCAAAAGTGGCAATTCGTACTTAGTGCAGATATCTAAAATTGCTTGCGGTGCATCTACTGAGTGGACAGAGACGACTGCGGGGGAGATATCAAACTGCTCTGCGGTTTTACCAAGTGATTCAACAACCATTTCACACCATACTTGTTCATCATCTCCACGAAATCTTGAGATATCAACTTGTGCAACTAATACATCGTAGGCTTTTGACTCGGCCAAAATCTGCATGGATCGAGGAAAGACGACCTCTGGAACATCAATACCCCAGGCATCAAGTGGATTTTGTGGGTGTAAGTAGTTTGGAAACTCTTTGTTCAGCTTTGTTGCAGTCTCTTGTGGCAACGTTGAAAACACTAGGCCGTTGTTTTCGGCGCGATCGGCCATCAATCCGCACTCTCCGCCAGATTCGGATACTCCGCTAATTCGAACACCACGTGGTCTGTGCTTCTTGCCAAGAACTTCTAACGTCTCCACCATCTCTGGAAAATCCTCAACTTCAATTGCAGAAAATCTTTTTAACGTTGCAGAAAACGCTTGATTAGATCCAACAACTGCACCAGTGTGTGCCAGGGCAATGCGCTTTGCTACTCCTGATTTTCCAACTTTAAGTGCAACAACTGGCTTACCAGCTTGTGCGCATTTTTCTAATGCAGCGATGAATGCATCAGGTCTGCGAATAGTTTCAATGAATATTCCAACAGCGCGCGTTTCTGGATCATCGGCGCTAAAGCTCATAAAGTCAGAGACATCGCGATTTAGTTCGCTGCCGGTTGATGCAATGAAGCGAAAACCGACACGTGGACCGATCGTTGTAAATGCTTCTGCGATAGAACCCGACTGGGAAGAGATTCCAACATGGCCGGATACAAATGAGTCAGAAATTGATCCAATCCACGGTGATCCACCAGGCTTTGCAATTCCCATGCAGTTTTGTCCAATAATCATTGAGCCATTAGCAGCTGCTCGCTCACGAATTCTTGCAGCAATCAAAGGACCATCTGCGCCTGCTTCACTGCCAAGGCCTGGGAAGAAAAATGCACGAGTTCCACGATCCATTAATTCATAGACAGCGGCTTCAACTCTTTCATGTCCAACCATTACCACTGCAAGCTCTGGAGTTGTTGGTAGATCTGCAATCGATGGCACACATGAAAGGCCCAGTACTTCGGACTTACTTGGGTGCACACCTAAAACAGGGATCTTGCTTATCAGCATATTTCTTACAACGGCAGCACTTCTAATTGAAGGTCCAATGATCACACTTGAGGCAGGATCGATTAACGTATTTACTGGTCTTAGTAGTTCGTTCAACGTTTCTCCCCCTTTCAGTTGTAGATCTTTGGTTTAACTAAAAATTCATATTGATGTATTGAAGTTCTTGGTATTCCAAGAGTCCGTCCTGTCCACCTTCGCGGCCATCACCTGATCCTTTTGTTCCACCAAATGGTGTTTGCACATAACCAAATGAAGATCCATTAATTACGACCATTCCATACTCCAACGCTTCAGAAACACGGTGGGCGATAGCTAGATCCTTAGTAAATAGATATGCACCAAGTCCAGACTCAGATGCATTTACAGAATCGATCATCTCGGCCTCTGATGTAAATGGTTCAAAAGCTACAAGTGGTCCAAATGTTTCATGGCACGTCACAAGTGCATCCTTTGGAGCATCAACAATAATTGTTGGAGCACACCATCTCTTTGGATCAATTCCTGAAGGAATTTGCCCACCGGCAACAACTTTTGCGCCACGCTTCTTAGCATCTTCTAACTGAGCATTAACTCTAACTACTGCCTCTTCAGAGATCATTGGGCCAACTTCAAAGCCACCCTTGATTCCATGACCAAGCTTTAACTCTTCTACACGCTTTTTGGCAGCTGCCGTAAATTTGTCAAAGATATCTTTATGAATCAATACACGGTTTGGAGCAACACAACTTTGACCTTGGTTAGCAAACTTGCCCCACATTAAGTTATTTAATGCAACATCTAGATCTGCATCTGGGAAGACAATAAACGGAGCAACCCCACCAAGTTCCACAGTAACTTTCTTCAACTGCGCGCCGCCTCGCTCAGAGAGCATGCGGCCTATCTCAGTTGAACCTGTAAATGAAATCTGTCGAACCTCTGGAGATTCAAGTAGAACATCACCGATTGGTGCAGGCTCTCCGCAGACAAGGTTAAGAACTCCTGCTGGAAAACCTGCATCGTGAAATACTTCAAAGATTTTAATTGCAGACAAAGGAGTCTCTTCTGCTGGCTTTGCAACGATTGTGTTTCCCGCAGCAACTGCTGGGGCGATCTTGCGAAGAAGCATTGCATTTGGAAAGTTCCACGGTGTTATACAAGCAACAACTCCACGTGCGCGTCTGCGTAAGTAGAAGCGTTGATTGAGAGAGTCACTAGGAACGATTGTTCCGTTACTGCGACGAATCTCTTCTGCATACCAAAGTAGATAGTCGGCGCCCCATAAAACTTCACCGACTGCCTCTGCAATTGGCTTACCTTGTTCTAGCGTCATTACTTCGCCAATTTCTTGTGCGCGCTCAATGAATAGCGCATTTGCTTTGCGAAGATAAGCAGCGCGCTCATTTGAATTCAGGCCACTCCATGATTTAAATGCATTATGAGCTGCAACAACTGCTGCGCGTGCTTCGTCGCGACCCGCTGCAGGAATAGATGCTAGTAATTCTCCTGTTGCAGGATTTGTTACATCTAAAGCAGCTTTACTTGCAGGCTGAACCCACTGGCCATTGATATAGATTCCACTCTTAAATGTAAGAGCCATTATTTTGGACCATCCGTATCTGTTAGAACATCTGGGAAGCCAGGGGCGCGAAGTTCTACACCCACGGCATCTTCTAGAAGTTTAATAACCTTTGGAGACCATGCATCCCCACCGTATTGGGCCTTACCGCGGACAAATGCCTGTTCTGTAATTGCTGCAAGCTCTAGTGGCACACCAAAGGTGCGCCCCATCTCTGTTGCAAAGCCAATGTCTTTAAGGGCTAGATCCATCGTGAAACCAATGTTGTATGAGCCGCTCAATACAAGTTGAGTCTCTGTTTCATGAACAAAGCTAGTTCCAGAGGAGGCACGAATTGCTTCAAAAGATGTCTTGAGATCAAGACCCCCTTGCTTTGCGAGCATCATGGCCTCACCGGCTGCAACAAGGTGAATAAATGCCAACATATTTGTAATGACTTTAATAATCGATGCATTTCCTAGAGGGCCCATGTAAAAATTCTGGCCACCAACTGCTTCGATTACTTTCTTGCACTTTTCATAAACTTTTTGTTCCCCACCAATTAAAACCGTGATCTTTCCTGAGGCAGCTAAGTGAACGCCACCGGTTACAGGTGATTCCAATGTATCTATTCCTTTTTCAGCTGCAAGCGCTGCGATCTCTTCAATAACATGGCGATCGTTAGTGCTCATCTCCATCCATACCCCGCCTTTTTTAAGGCCAGCGAGCACTCCGTTATCTGCAAGCATTACATGCTTTACAACTGCAGGAGATGGCAAGCAGGTGATAACGATGTCTACATTTTCTGCTAACTCTTTAGGAGAATCTGCCCACTTTGCACCCATGCTCAGCAGGTTTTTTGCAGCACCCTTATCGATGTCATTGACCGTTAGATCAAAACCATTTCTCTGCAAACTAGTTGCAAGGTGTACCCCTAAGTTACCTAAACCTATGTAGCCAACGCGCATTACTTTTTCTCCTCATTCTCTTACTTGACTCGTTTATCTCTATAAATTGAACAATTTAAACATATAAATAATGGTGCAAAAACCTTAGTTCAATGGGCTCTGATGCATCTCTAGGTGAAGGCGTTTTCCTGTATATGGATTAGCTGCAGCGACTTCTTCATTGAGTTCAACACCTAAGCCAGGATCTGTTGTTGGAAGGAAGTATCCATTTTCCCAAGGCAACGGCTTCTTAAGTAGTTTGGCATGGAAGTTTTCCATCTTTCCAATCGACTCTTGAATCAGAAAGTTTGGTGTCGAGAGATCAACGTGCAGATTAGCTGCCGCTTCAATTGGTCCGGCATAAAGATGCGGAGCAATTTGGGCGTAGTGAACCTCTGCGATTGCTGCAATCTTCTTTGTCTCCATAATTCCACCAACTCGACCAATAGCCATCTGCAAAATTGAAGCTGAGTTGTTGCGCAGGACTCGAGCAAACTCATACTTAGTAGATAGGCGCTCACCTGTTGCAATAGGAATAGTTGTCTTTTCGGCAACTCGCGCCATCTCTTCTGGCATATCTGGGGGGGTTGGCTCTTCAAACCAGAGTGGATCATACTTTTCAATTCTTCGTGCTAGTCGAATAGCACTTGCTGGAGTTAACTGGCCATGAGTTCCTAGTAGTAGATCTACTTTTTCACCAACAGCTTCTCGCAACTGTTTTACAAATTTTTCAGTGAAATCCAACATCTCTATTGAGAGTTGGCGAGGATCAAATGCTGAATAAGGACCAATAGGATCAAACTTAAGTGCAGTAAAACCATCTTTAATATAGGTAGCTGCGCGCTCACATGAGATATCTGCATTTGAATAAACTGAATCATCTTTGCCTGGAGCTGGATAGATATATGTGTAACTGCGAACGCGATCTCTTACTTTTCCGCCGAGTAAGTTATAAACAGGCTGGTTGGTCTCTTTACCCATGATGTCCCAGCAGGCAGTTTCGATACCAGAGAGAATTGCAACCATGGAAACATCAGGACGCTGTGTAAATCCTGCAGAGTAAGCCCTGCGCCAGAGCGCTTCAATATCAAATGGAGATGTGCCAATTACATAGCGATCTACAACATCTTCAATCATTTTTTCAACAACGGAAGGATGGAACGGAACGGCATAAACCTCGCCAATTCCTTCTACACCTGTATCGGTTATGAGTTTTACGAAGACCCAAAAGGCTCCACCATCATGTGGAGGAGGAGTGCCGACTACAAAAACTTTGGCACTTACGATCTTCATGAAAACCCCTTTAACTCATCTGCGCTTACAAACAAAACTTTTTAATTCTAATTCTTACTACGTACCACCGATCTGAACTTCGGTACCCGCGCATTCGCACGGGTACCGAAATATTCAGTGCTTATAAATTACGCTTTGAAGCCAACTGAGCGAAGGGTGAAGTTACTGAGTGAGTTACCACTTGGGTGACCTTCTCCGAAACCACTTACCTTTGCACTGTGTGCGTCAACTTTATTGTAGAAGGAAGTTACGATGTATCCACCTTCGTTGTACTCAATCTCTTGAGCATCAGCGATGATTTCATTGCGAAGAGCTTTGTTAGGAGTCTTAAGGGCCTGAGCGATCAAACTCTCATACTCTGCGTTGCTCCAACCTGTCTCTTTTCCATAGTCTCCACCGCAATAAACCAATGTTGCGCCCTGTAGATATGTACGGTTTACGTAGTAATCCATAGCAAAGATTGAAGCTCCAGGCCATCCTGTCCAGAAATCAGATGGTTGAGTAACCTCTACGGTCACGCCAGCTTGCTTTGCATTGAGTGCAAAGATCTGAGGAATTGTAAGCATTCCAGATGCTTCATCAGTTGTCTTCAACTCCATTTTAGGAATTGTGACACCAGATGACTTGATAAGAGCCTTTGCTTTTTCAGGATCGTAGTCACGTTGCTTTAGCTTCGTGTTGTATCCCTCGTCGTAGCGACCAATAACGTCGTTACCCATTTGAGCAAAGCCACTATAGGCCTGCTTCACAACTGCTTCACGGTCGATCATCAAACGGAATGCTTGACGGACCTTGACATCAGTGAACGGTCCTTTGAGGCAGTTCATTGCAATTGGAACATAAGCACCTGTCTTGGCGTTAAGAACCGCTAAATTCTTATTTGCCTTTACAGCACTTACCTGTGCGTTAGGTAGATCAGTAATGCAATCTACCTGTCCGCTAATAAGTGCGTTTACGCGAGCTGTCTCATCAGGAATTGAGATGATCTCAACTGAATCAACATATGGCTCACCTGTGCGCCAGTAGCTAGTGTTCTTTGTGTAAACACTCTTAACACCTGGTGTAAATGACTTGTACTTGAAAGGTCCAGTTCCCACTGGGGTTGTTGGGTTATATCCAACTGGAACGATTCCCATTGCATAATCTGAGAAAAGCTCATCGAAGGTTACGTTTGCAGATTTCAATGTAATTGAAACTGTGTATGCATCAACTTTCTTAAGCTTTGTCGCATCAATACCTGCAAGGGCACCAGAACGGATTGCCTTTGTAGCAGGGTCTAGAATTCGTTTAATCGTAAAGATCACGTCATCTGCTGTAAGTGAGCGACCGTTGTGAAACTTTACGCCCTTCTTCACACGAACTGTCCAGACATTACCAGCCTTATTTGGGGTAAATGAGTCTGCAAGTTCATTGACGAGTTTAAACTTTGAATCGCGAGTTACCAAGCGATCATATAACTGGTATTGACGAGCAGTATCTGCTGTATAGCCACCAAGGTGAGCATCCTGTGTTTCATTAGGACCACCGGCATTAACTGCTACCCGCAGTACTCCACCCTTTTTCAGTTTTGCTGTTGCTGCATTTGCAGATGGTGCAAGCATCGCACCGCTACCGGCGATAAGGAGACCGCCAGCAGCAGTTCCCATCAACAGTCCGCGGCGAGATAGCTCGTGTACCGCATTGTTATCTTGTTCTTGCATTTTTTTCCTCTCCTAGGTAGGAAAGATTAGGCACTCGCGATGAGTACCAATCTGTATTGCTGTCCAGTTTTTTACTTCTTACCAAGACCCTTACTGGCTGCGCCAATAAGAATCGCGGTATTTCCCAGCGCTAAATCTCCCTCGTGCATACGCTGATGTGCATGAGGAATTTCATCAAATGCCAGCACTTCACCAAGTGCTGGATGGATTGCTCCAGATGTGAGCATTTTGTTAAAGGCAATTGCCTGTTCGTCATTTGTTCCATGTGAACCCTGGAATCTCTTTTGACGAGTCCAGTGATAGCGAAGATCAACAACGGCTGAATATCCAGTTGTTCCCGCACAGATCACAACCATTCCGCCTGGTTCGCAGACAAAGATTGATGTTGGAACTGTTGCCTCACCTGGATGCTCAATAACAATTGCTGGATCTTTTTTCTCTCCAACAATCTCCCAAATCTTTGCACCAAATGCACGCGCACCTGCAGTCCATGTTTTCTGGCCTGCTTCATCAGTCCAATGTGGCGGTGTGCCCCAATGTGAAAAATCATTGCGATTGATGTAGCCCTTTGCACCAAGTTTGATACAGAACTCACCGCGCTCGTCATCTGAAACAACTGCAACAGGGATTGCGCCCACTGCCTTTGCAAGTTGAATCGCCATGGAACCAACACCACCGGAACCGCCCCAAACAAGAACGACATCGCCCTTCTTTGTATCGTGTGGCGCCCAACCAAACATCATGCGATATGCAGTTGTTCCACACAATGTTGATGCAGCTGCCTCTTCCCAAGAAAGTGATGGCGCCTTTGGTAGGCACTGGTGCTCTTGCACAATTGAGAACTGACCAAATGATCCGTAGTTTGTTTGGTATCCCCACGTCTTTGAAGAACGGGCAATCATTGGATCTTTGCCGGCTAACACCCAAGGATCATCTGCATCCCACCAACCATGGTGGATGGCAACTTCGTCGCCAACTTTTACTTTTGTTACACCTTCTCCAACTGCATAAACAATTCCTGATGCATCGCTACCACCGACATGAAAATCTTCTGGCTCTCCACCTTTTTGACGAGCTGCGATTACATCGATTGGAATTCCGCGAGCAGCCCAAACATTGTTGTAGTTAATACCGGCAGCCATCACTGCAATTAAAACTTCACCACGCTTTGGCGTAGGAGTGGGAACCACTTCAACTTTAAAAGCATCTTTTGGTTCGCCTAAGCGGTTTGATCGAATTACATGAGCAAACATTGTTGGTGGTACTTCTCCCACTGGTGGGAGCGTTCCGATTGCATATGAAGCCATGATGGATCGATTGCCCTTCGTTTGGTGTGGTGAAACTATGCCTCATGGCATCTTCTATACAACTAGAGTTGCGCATATGGCACATCTAGGTTTAGCATCGTTTTATGAGTTCTAAGCGTCAGACTAACTCCGCCGGTTTACGCCGAGATATCGAACTTCTAGAAGTTCTGGGTAAGTATGAAATCGAAAATCGATCCGGCATAGGCGTCATTCGAATTGCAGAGATGGCCGGGCGAGAAAAGACCCAAGTTTCCCGGGCGCTAGCCACCTTGGCCGAACAAGGCCTTGTTGATCGCGACCCCAATACGATGTTTTATCGTCTGGGCTGGCGACTTTACGCCTTAAGTGCCCAGACTTTTGAGGCGCATTTAGTTGCAGTTGCCGCGCCCTACCTTCGCCGCCTGGCCGAACTTGCCCAAGAGACGACCCACCTTTGCGTTCTTCGCCATGATGAAGTCCTTACTCTTTCAACGGCTGCACCCGCCCATGGCTTTCGCGCAGTGTGGGAGGGGTTAACTTCTCCGGCGCCATCTACTTCTGCAGGGCGCATTTTGTTGTGTGAATGGGACGAGACCTCTCTTGCTGCAAAGTGGACACAAGATGCGCTCGCAAATGTGATGGGGCAACGTATTTTTAAATCAACTCAAGAGCTTTCCGAGGAGCTACAGAAAGTACGCCAACAGGGCTTTAGTGTGGTCGATGAAGAGTTTGAAATCGGAGTGGTGGGTTGTTCTGCTCCCATAAGAGATGCATCAGGGCGAATAGTTGCCGCCCTGAATATCGGAGCACCTAAAGCCCGCCTTGAATCCAAATTGGATCAGGCAGCACGCTTAACACGTAAGGTCGCCAACGAACTATCGCAAACGCTCTATTCACCCAGCTAGTGGGAGTCCAACTTCACCCGTGCCAATTGCGCAATCTCGTCGCATAAAAGCCTGTGAGGTGTGTAGATTTCTGCTAATTCAACGGAGGGCACATTCGTGACGCAACGCCATATCTACCCTTTTACTTTTGGTGACATGTCACAAAAAGATTTACTGGGTGGCAAGGGTGCCAACCTTGCTGAAATGGTTCGCATTGGCCTGCCTGTTCCGCCAGGATTTACGATCGCTACAACTGCCTGCCGCGAATATTTAAAGACTGGTCAGTTTCCAGATGGTCTTCGCAAAGAGATTAGCGACTCACTAATAGCGCTAGAAAAAGAGTTAGGGAAAACTTTTGGCGGAGTAAAAAACCCTCTTCTTGTATCTGTTCGCTCTGGTGCAAAGTTTTCAATGCCCGGCATGATGGAGACAGTTCTAAACGTTGGAATTACTCCAGAGGTCGCCCAATCAATGGCAGATAGCTCTGGCAATGCGCGCTTTGCATGGGATTCATATCGCCGATTTATTGAGATGTACGGCAAGATCGTCTGCGATGTTGAGGCAGAGGAGTTTCATAAAGTTCAAACACGCATACTTGCATCGCACAAAACGGCAAATCTGCAAGATTTAGATGTTGAGGGATTAAAGGCGCTCGCAGATGGATTTATCAAAGTAATTGAAGCTGCAACAGGAAAAGATTTTCCAACAGATCCCCGTGAGCATTTAATCGATTCAATCGAGGCAGTCTTTAGATCTTGGAACTCAGAGCGAGCAACTTTGTATCGCCGGCGCGAGAGAATTCCATCTGATTTAGGAACAGCGGTAAATATTCAATCAATGGTATTTGGAAACCTCAGTGATGACTCTGGAACAGGTGTTGCCTTCACTCGCAATCCATCAAATGGTGAGATCGGTTCATACGGAGATTATCTACAAAAAGCACAGGGTGAAGATGTTGTTGCAGGTATTCGCACGCCTATGTCACTTGATGAATTTGGTGTCCTGGAGCCTCGTGTTCATGGCGAGTTAGAAAAAATTATGGTCATGCTAGAGGCCCATTACAAAGATCTCTGTGATATCGAATTTACAATCGAGCGCGGCAAGTTATATATCTTGCAGACCCGTGTTGGAAAACGAACAGCAGAGGCGGCATTTCGTATCGCGTTGCAGTTTGTTGATGAAGGAACAATCACCATGGACGAGGCGCTACTTCGAACAAGTGGAGATCAGTTAGCGATGCTGATGTTTCCCCAGTTTGATACCCGGGGCACACTCGTTGAAATCGCTCGCGGTATTCCGGCATCTCCGGGAGCTGCAGTTGGTGAAGCAGTATTTGACTCTAAACGCGCATTTGATATGAGTAAGGCCGGCAAAAAAGTAATTCTTGTTCGTCGCGAAACAAGCCCAGATGACTTAGTGGGAATGGTTGCTGCAGAGGGAATTTTAACTAGCCGTGGTGGTAAAACTTCACACGCAGCAGTTGTTGCTCGCGGTATGGGAAAGACTGCTATCTGTGGAACAGATTCAATCTCTGTAGATGAGCGCGCAAACTTGTTTACCGTCGGCACCCACACAGTTTATGAAGGTGACATCATCTCTATCGATGGAACGACAGGAATAGTTTATTTAGGTGCCGTTCCAGTCGTTGCATCTTCTGTAACTTCATATTTAGAGGGGCGAGTTTCTGCAGATACTGATCAGGCATCACCAGTAGTAAAGGCAGTGCACACCGTTTTAACGCACGCTGATTCACGCCGTAAACTTAAGGTGCGAACAAATGCTGATACGCCAGAGGATGCAATTAGAGCAAGAATTCTAGGAGCACAGGGTGTTGGCCTATGTCGTACTGAGCACATGTTTTTGGGAGAGCGCCGTGCATATGTGGAGCGTTTAGTTTTAGCTGAAAATGAAGATGTGCAACGCGGTGTCATTGCCGAAATGGAACCGCTGCAAAGAGCTGACTTTGTCGGAATCATGATGGCAATGTCAGGGTTACCAGTAACTATTCGGTTGTTAGATCCACCGCTGCATGAATTCTTGCCATCACTAGTTGATTTAAGTTCTCAGATGGCTAGAAGTGAAGCGCTAGGGGAAGAGATTCCGGCCAGAGATAAAGCTTTATTTGCAGCTGTTCGACGTTTGCATGAATCAAATCCAATGTTAGGACTGCGCGGAGTTCGTCTTGGAATTTTAATTCCTGAACTCTACAAAATGCAGGTTCGAGCCCTTGTGCATGCAGCGCTGGAAGTAAAAAAACTGGGACATGATCCAAAGCCAGAGGTAATGATTCCTCTGGTTTCTACTCAACGAGAGCTTTTATATCTGCGTGAAACTTTAGAAGAAGAGATCGCACAGACCTTTAAGGGCACAAATCAAGTAATTGATATGCCTATTGGCACAATGATTGAAACACCACGTGCTGCAATAACTGCAGATCGCTTGGCTGTGCACGCCGACTTTATTTCTTTTGGAACAAATGATTTAACGCAGTTAACATGGGCCTTTAGTCGAGACGACGTGGAGTCAACTTTCTTGCCTCGCTACCTTGATTTAGAGCTGCTTCCATTTAACCCATTTGAATCTTTGGACCAAGCAGGTGTTGGTATTTTGGTTCGACAGGCAGCAGAGCTCTCTCGCACAGTGCGCAGTGATTTCAAACTAGGTGTTTGCGGAGAACATGGCGGAGACCCACGAAGTATTCACTTCTTCCACGAACTTGATTTGGATTATGTCTCTTGTTCACCATTTAGAGTGCCGATTGCGAGATTGGAATCTGGACGCGCAGCAGTGGCTAAGTAAGGGCGCATGAATAATTTCATACGTCTAGGTGTGATGTGGATTGTTGGCGGCGCCATCTATCCATTTTTAAGTGAAGTAACAAGTAGCGTTGATCTACTCAACATCATCTTTATCCGTTCCGTTGGAGCGGCAGCTATTTTATTTCTTGCCGTTGCATTAACAATGCCGGGTTCGCTGAAATTGATTCGTTTTGATAAGAGGTTAATAACCTTAGGCGTCACTGGACTTATATTTTCACCAATATGTAGTGGCGCTGTTGCGTGGGCAAGTTCTAAAGAACCAGGTGCTGTAATTGCATTGATCTATTCCATCTTGCCAGCGATAGCTGTCGTTTATGCCGCCCTTCATCGTCGTCTACCAACTCGAAACTCAGTAATAGGTGTCGTGATCGCAACGCTTTCTGTTGCTTTCTTGATTGGCGCTCCCAGTGAATCGGTATCGGCGATTGGAATCTTTGTTGCCTTCTTATCAGTTATTGCTTGGTTTATTGGAACTCAGATTTGGATAAACTTTGAACCGGGCTATCCAATTCTTTTGGCAACTGCAATTCAAGTTTCGATAAGCGCCGTTGCCGCTGGAATTCTCAAAATTTTTATTTCAACCCCGTCGATAAAAAGCGAAGATGTTATTAACTTTAATATGATCTTTTTAATCGCGGCCCTTGCTGCACAATATTGGGCCTATATGGGAATGGCCGATCGTGTTTCACCTGAACTATTAACTTCCTTTGCATTCATCAATCCTTTAGTTGCTGGTGCAATTGGCTATTTTATATTTCAGCAAGAAGTTTCTGTGGTGCAGGTAATTGCGGGTGTAATTTTACTCATTGGTGTTTTTATAGTGGTGCGAGAGGATTTAAAGAAAAACTCTCAAACAAAAAGAATTTGAGTTTTCCGGGTTATTCAGGCATTTCTCAAACTTTCAACACGTTCATTGACCCCTGGTAAGCCAGCAAGTCGTCGAATATGTGATATTTCCTTCACAAAACCCTCACGAAATCCATTGCAATCACTCTTTTTGGATGGTATTTTTTTACAAAGAAGTTCCTGCAGTATTGAAAGTCCAAAGTCCTTCGAACCTAGGTAGGAGTAAATAAATGTCTAAGCAGGCCGTAAATTCATCTTCTAAAATTAACAGCGGGCCAACAGGCCGTGGTTACATTGGAACAATGGCTGCAATGTCATCTTTTGATGACGAGAGCTACTTGGATTTTATTGAAGGACTTCGCATGTTTGCACTTAGATCTATGAATCCTTCATCGGCTAAGGCACTTAAAGAAGAGATTAATGCAGGAAAAATTAAGTCAGAAAATCCAACGATCGCCGAGACTAGAGCGGTCGCTGATCCAATTCCAGTCATCGGTATTCGTAACCGAATGCTTCATAGCACGCAGGGATTAAACTGGGGACGAATTGTTGACTCATATGATGTCAACCGCGATGCACTTGAACAAGAGTTAACAGATGCCGAAAAAGACGGTCCTGGAACATTGCGATGGAATCCAAACTTTGTTTATCCAGATTACTTCACAGCTATTCCTTATCATCGCCAACCTGGTAGTTATCACGCCGATCCACTTGGTGGACATGTTTATCATTACGGAACAAAGGTTTTCCACGGTGGATCAAATGATAAAGATGAATCCAAAATTGAAAGAATTGGAATGTTGCCAGAGCCTAAAGATGGCGTTATGAATAAATTTTTGGATATTGCATGTGCAATTGGATCTGGAACTGTGGCAGCAAAGTTGCGATGGCCAAAAGCTGAAGTTTATGGAATTGAGCTAGCCGGTCCGCTTGTTCGCTATGCACATATGCGTGCAACTCGGTTGAAGTCTGAAGTTCACTTTTCTCAGCAGCTTGCGGAAAAATTGGATTTTGCAGATAACACATTTGATTTGATTTACATGAGCACGTTGCTTCATGAGATGCCATTAGAAGAGGGCAGAAAAGCTGTTCAAGAAGCACACCGAGTTTTAAGACCTGGTGGAATTCTTGTTATCAATGACATGGTCCAAGCGACTAAGCCATTAAATATTTGGAGTGATTATGATCGATACTTTGATCATAGATTCAATAATGAGCCATATGCCTACAAATACGTGCACTCAGATTTGGATTCATTCCTAGCTAAACAATTTTCCTCTGTTGAGAATTTAGTTCAGGGTAAAACCTCTACTTGGACTTGCACCAAATGAGTGATCGAGTAAAAGAGCCCCTTGGAAAGTTTGCACCAGAGAATATAAATGATCATGTTCTCCATGTAATTTTTGAACTTGCGGCCGAGCTTTGGGTCGTTAAGCGCCGACTTGCTGAAATCGAGGAGTCTGCGGTTCAAGGTGGGGCAATTACCAGTCCTGATGCAAAGATTCGTGATGAATCCTTTGCATTTGATAACTCTGGTAGAGATGCATTCGTAGAACGAATCTTTGGTTCTCTCAAGGATATTGGCGCTAAATTAGATACTCAGTAATTCGAGTCAAATTTAAACCAAGTATCTATTGTGAGTAAAAATATTGGAGTTGTCGTTCCTTGCGCAAATCCCGCGGTTGAACCAGAGGTTCATGCGTTAGTTCCAACTGGATACTTTCCATACGTGGCACGACTGCCTTTTTATTCCGATTTGGATATGAGTTCAAGACTCAATAAATATGTAAGTGATCTTCCTGATTCAATTGATCGCTTAAAGGGCCTGGACATCATTGGAGTACTAGTTGCATGTACTGGTTCTTCATATCCACTAGGTATAGATGGAGATAAGGCTTGGACAGATGCCGCCTCTAAGCAACTTGGAAAGCCTGTTGTATCTGCAGCCGGCTCTGTATTAAAGGTTTTGCAACTACTAAATGCCCATGAATTAATTGTTATCTCACCATATCCTGCCTGGTTAACAGAACAGTTGAGCAAATTTTGGATCAGTGCCGGATTCACCATCACTGAACTCATTGAGATAGATAAATCTGGAACTATCTATGATTTAACCGAAGAAGGAATTTTGGATGCATTAAAGCTGGCTCTTAATAAGAAAGGCCCTAACAAAAATCAAACTCTTCTTATTGCCGGGACCGGAGTTCCCAGCTTGGCACCGATTGAATCCATGTTGGACTTCTTTGATATTCCAATCGTAACGAGCCAGATTGCTGGAGTTTGGAATCTTTTTTTCTCTTCAAATATGCGACATGATTTGATAAATACTCCAAGTGCAGCATTGAAAAAGTTGGATCAACAGATCAGTCAAAGGGCGCAAAAATGAAAGCGGCAAATCCACAGGTTGTAGTCATTGGAGCTGGTCCCGTGGGACTAGTAACTGCCATTGGTCTTGCTCAAAAAAATATTAAAGTTTTAGTCCTTGAAAAAAACTCAGTTGAAGTCCCTCCGCAGTGGAGAGGTTCAACAATTCATCCACCAACCCTGGCAATATTTGATGAATTAGGTCTGGCAGAGAAAATCATAGAAGGTGCAGTAAAGGTCGACGTCCTTCAATTTAGGGATTTAGAGATAGATCAAGTTGTGAATTTTAAATATAAAGTGCTAGAAAATTTGGTCAAGTATCCATTTCGATTACAGTTTGAACAGTATAAAGTTTTAAAGCTCCTCCGTGATACTGCATCAAATCATGAGAACATTGAAATCCAATATGAAGTTGAAGTTGAATCTGTTTCGCAGAATGAGACAGGAGTAATCATTGAGGTGCAACAAAGCGGCGGTCCCAAAACCATTCAAGCCCCTTGGCTGGTTGCAGCAGATGGTGCACACAGCAGCGTTCGTAAATCATTGGGAATCAAATTAGATGGCTTCACTTATCCCTTTCCAACGACCGTTGTAGCTACGCCATTTAAGTTCGAAAACCACATTTCAGATCTAGCCCCAGTTACCTACTGGTCCGGTCCGACTGGGCGACTTTCTATGATTAAAACTCCAGATATCTGGCGCATAGCAATGACAACACCTTTAGATGGTGTTGATATTTCTAGTGATGATCGCGGAACAATTGCAAAGCCATCAGAAGATTTTACGAATGCAATCTCACTTTTACTCAAATGGATACCGGGCGTAACACTTGATGATCTCCAACTAAAACAGTACGAGGTATATCGATCACATCAAAGAATTGCTCAGGTGTTTAACCTTGGAAGAGTTGCTCTGGCAGGGGATGCAGCACATTTAACAACTACAAATGGTGGGATGGGTCTTAACTCAGGGGTGCAGGATGCAGCCCATCTAGTAAAAGCCCTATTAGTTGCAATTAGAGATGAAAGTATTGAACCAATAAATGACTATGCTCGCGATCGCAAAGAGTTTTGTGAGAAATTTCTACAGCCAACTACCTCAAACAACCACCTGACTGTAGATAATCCCGACGAGGCGAATAGAAGATTACGACTTTCTGAACTATTCTCAGATTCTAAAAATGCCGAAGTTGAGCTGCAGGTAGTGGCCCGAGCGAGCATGATCACTGAATTAGTAAAGTTAGGAAACTAGTACTAATGAGCGATATCCATAGCCCAATTACAGGTGAAGTGATTGCTCAAATTTCCGATGCAACATTAACTGATGTAGATCTTGCTCTAGATCGAGCTACAGCCAGTTTTGAAAAATGGCGCAAAATCTCACCAAGTGCACGTGGCCGATTATTAGTTAGAGTGGGTCAATTAATTCGAGATAAAGCAGATGAGATTTCTGCCTTAGAGACTCTCAACACAGGCAAGCGATTGGCTGATACTAAACGTGAGGCAATTCGAGCTGCTGAATGTTTTGAGTATTACGGTGGCTATGCCGACAAGGTTGTAGGTACTGTCGTATCAGTCCCTGGAGATTTTCATGCATACACAGAGCGCGAACCATATGGCGTAGTAGTAGGCATTATTCCCTGGAACGTTCCATTCTTTTTTGCTGCAAAGAAAATTGCACCTGCAATTGCATTTGGAAATGTTTCAGTTTTAAAACCAGCCCTTGAAACTCCGCTGACAGCCCTTAAACTTCAAGAGATACTTATTGAAGCAGGTATTGAGGAAGGCGTAGTTCAAGTATTAACAGGCGGAAGTGATATCGGTAAGAAGTTGGTCTCTGACCCTCGAACCAAGTTAGTTGTTTTCACAGGTTCAGATAAGAGTGGCGCCGCAGTTGGTTCGGCCGCTGCCGCACATTTTGCACCTGCGGCTTTAGAACTTGGTGGAAAATCTGCACAGTTGGTCTTTGCAGATGCTGACTTTAATGCTGCCTTAGATGGTGTTGTCGAAGGCATTACCGGCTCATGTGGTCAAATGTGTATTGCTGGATCAAGACTCTACGTAGAAGAAAGTATCTCTGCTGATTTCATCTCAGGGATTAAAAAACGATTTGAAGCACTTGTCGTGGGAGATCCACGACAAGCAGGGACTCAAGTTGGGCCTCAGGTCACTGCCTTGCAGGCAGCCAAAACTCTGGAATACATCGAAGTTGCAAAACGAGATGGTGGCAAAGTCTTAGCTTCGACAAAATTAAATCTGAGTAGTCAGATTTCAAAAGGTTTCTTTGTTCCACCAACTGCATTTACGGACATTCCAAACTCATCATTGAGTGTTCAAGAAGAGATTTTTGGTCCAGTTCTTTCGATTGCAACTTTTAAGAATGAAGAAGATGCCTTACTCAAGGCGCACGATAGTCAATTTGGGCTGGCCGCAGGTGTATGGACAAATGATTCCAGCAGGGCTCATCGCATGGCCTCCGAACTGCGAGTAGGAAATATTTGGGTCAACACGTATCGGGTGCTTTCGGATTTAATGCCATTTGGTGGCGTTGGTAGCTCTGGTTATGGTCGTGAAGGTGGAACAGATGCACAGCATCTTTATACCTGGACAAAGAGCGTCTGGATCTCAAAAACTCCAGGTCTACCATCTGGATATCGGCCGTAACAATGTCAACTGATCAGATACAGAGTAAGTATCTTGATACTTACTCTAGGTCCACCTTCTTTATCGGTGGACAGTGGGTGAAACCACACTCTAAAAAAATGATCGAGATCATTAGTCCTAGTACCGAGCAACTACTCGGCCGTGTTCCAGATGCCGATGCAAAAGATATCAACGATGCCGTATTGGCTTCCAAATCTGCCTTTGAGAAAAAAGGGGGCTGGAGCAGTTGGAGCATTAAGCAGCGCACCGAAGTAATGCGCAGATTTGCTCAAATTTTAGAAGCAAAACATGAAGAACTATCCGTGCTCTATGCACATGAGTTGGGTCGCCCATTTGCTTCAGCATTTTCAAGGCCAAGTCGCCCTGCAGAACTATTGCGCTACTACGCAGAGCTAGCTGAGGGAATAGAGATGGAAGAGATTCGCCCAATTCCGGCAATACAAAATCCGACAAGTGTTAAAAAAAGTTCGGTAAATCTGGAATCACGTGGTGTGACAGCAGTGATCGTTCCTTATAACGGAACTTTAGAGATGGGTATGTTTAAAATTGGACCGACATTGGCATTGGGAGGAACAGTTGTCCTTAAACCAAGTCCACAGTCACCTTTAGAAGGCTACGTTTTTGCTGAAGCTGCTCTTGAAGCAGGATTTCCAGATGGTGTAATTAATGTTCTGCCCGGATCTAGAGAGGCCGGGGAGTCACTTGTGGCCCATGAAGATATTGGAATAGTTGGGTTTACAGGCTCTACAAATACTGGAAAGGCAATTGCGAAAACCTGTGCAGAGAGGTTTATCCCAACGGTTCTTGAGTTAGGTGGAAAATCTGCCGCTGTAATTTTAGATGATGTAGATGTCTCTAACTTTGCAAAAAATCTGCCCTATTTGGGTTTTACATTTACCGGTCAAAATTGTTTTATCCACTCTAGAGTCATTGTTAGTAAAACACGCTACGCAGAACTACTTGATGCGATGATTGAATCCGCGCGATCAATAAACGTTGGAGATCCATTTGATCCACAGACACACAATGGTCCCCTTATTAGTAAAGAGCACAGAGAAAAAGTTGAGGGTTATATTCAATCGGGTGTGCAGGAAGGTGCCAAGATTGCATTTGGAGGGGACAGGCCTAAAGATCTGAAAAAAGGCTGGTATCTCAATCCAACGATTTTTACTGGAGTTAAAAGCAAGATGAGAATTAGCCAGGAAGAGATTTTTGGTCCAGTGGTTTCGGTTATAACAGTTGATAGTGATGAAGAAGCGATCGAGGTAGCAAATGACTCTGAGTTTGGATTAGCAGGATCTGTTTGGTCTAAAGATGAAGATCGTGCTCGTCAGGTCGCAGATCAGATCGATACTGGTTCAATCGGTATTAACTGCTTTGGTTTTAATACAGCTGCACCTTTTGGTGGCCGACACAACAGTGGAATCGGTACCGAACTTGGCATCGAGGGTTTTTTAACTTATGCAAAGTATAAATCAACGCACTACTCGAACTAGGAAACGCTTTTTTACTGGTTCAAATATTCTTAATTCAATATTAATTTGAATTATCTGGAAGAATTTCAAGGCCAGCACCATCTGGCAGATTAATAAACTGTGCTTGCTTAATCTGACCAAGAACAGAGACTATACTGATTCCAGCAGGCAAAAACCCTTCTTTAACCTCGCGCTGAGTAGCATCTGTCGGCATCTGATCTATCTCAATTGCATTTCGACCGTTGAGCTGTAAAGAACTTAACCGATGGACCTCAGTTAGAGGCTTGTTAAAAACTTTATTCAGTACCTTGATTGCTACTTTTCGATCACTTGCACGCCTTAAATCAAAGCCCTCTTCTAAGAGCTTTCGCGACGCTTCTAAATCTGAAGCACCTAGAACACAGATAAAGATGTTTCCTGTCTGTGTCTTCACATCTGGTAATTCAAAATTAGGCATCTCACCAAGAATTTGAGTTATATAAAGTACTTCACCATTTATTCCGGCTAACTGAGCGGCAATCAGTGGAAGTGGCTTATCTGTCCCAGAAAGTGCTACTGGTTCATTAAGAAGGGTGAATCCCGCCGAAATTGCTTTGTCCGTGTATGCAAAAACATCATCCACGCAAACTTCTAGAGCGCTCCAACCAAAAGTTCTCAAAGGCAAGACTGGTAAGGGTTCAGCAGATTCAATGAAGCGAACTCCACCATTTATTCCTGCAACCGTTGCAGTTGGAGCTCCTATCAATCCCGGAACATTCCACCTTTTCGTAAGTTCTAAACCCAGGGGATGGATACTCTCCGATACCTCCCAGTTAAATGTCTTGGAGTATATTGAAATCGATGCTTCTAGATTTCGAGTCAAAATAGTGACTAGAGAGATTGGGCCAATCTGCATCTGGCTAGCCTACAACTGCCCTCCCTGGCCCCAGGGATGGCAGTTGAATTCACCCCGCCTAATGACCTGCTAATGAGCGAGATTCGTTGACTTTTTTCTCTTGATTCGGAAGAGTACGTTCAAAGTTCACCTGCAGTTCAATTTAGGGAGAGTAAATGCACAAGAAAAAGTTTATAAGTTTAACTGTCTCGTTTGCCCTTGCCGCTCTTGCATTAGGTAGTACCACACCTGCAATTGCTGCAACAAAGACAGTGACCATTGCAGTACCAGCATTGCCACCAAGTCAGGGAAATCCATTTAGAGAAGGCCCTGGTACTCCTGGTATTAATACATATGCTGCGATTTTTGACGCACTCACCTATGTAGATACTAAAGGTACGGTACGAGCACGTTTGGCTACTTCATGGAAAAACATGACTGACACAACTTGGCAGTTCACCCTAAGAAAGGGAGTCAAGTTTTCAAACGGAGAGGCATTTAATGCGGATTCTGTTGTAGCAAATATTGATTACCTCATAAGTGCTGATGGTCGCAAAACTGTCATCGGATCAACAGAGCTTCCAGGTGTAGTCGGAGCGAAGAAGATAAGTGATCTTGTAGTTGAAGTATCAACATCAACAGCTGATGCAATCTTGCCAGCAAAGTTGGCAGCACTTTACATTGTTGAACCAAAAGCTTGGAAAGAAGCCGGCGCAACCGTTTTTGCTGAAAAGCCAATCGGAACTGGTCCATTCAAGGTTGATTCACTTACAACAACTCGAATCGAACTTTCAGCGTTCAAGACATCTTGGCGCACACCTAAGTCCGATAAGTTAGTAATTATTCCTTTGTCTGATGCAGCAGCTCGTTTACAGGCTCTACAGTCAGGTCAAGTCAATATCGTTACTTCCTTAAATCCAGATCAAATTCCTGCAGTAAAACTTGCTAAGGGACAGGCATATTCCATCGCAGCCCCTCAAGTAATGTCACTAGCATTTAACGTTATTAAGGGTGGATCGGTTGCAGATGTTCGCGTGCGTCAAGCACTTAACTACGCTGTAAACAAGACATCGATCGCAAACAGATTATTGGATGGTCGCGGAAAAGCGGCTACTCAAGGTGTAACGCCAACTGTTTACGGTTACAACGATAAAGTTAGTGGTTACCCATACAATCCTGCTAAAGCCAAACAGCTTTTGGCTGCAGCCGGATATGCAAATGGACTGACAATCAGTGCAGACATCACAGTTGGTACATTCCCATCTGATAACTTGATCTACCAGTCTGTTAAATCAGATCTAGCAAAAGTTGGCGTAACTGTTAACTACACAACGATTACATTTGCGCAGTGGTTACCTCAGTACAACGCAAACAGCTGGAAGGGTGAAGCCTTTGGACTTTCATGGAACTCTGCACCTCGTGCCGATGCTTCTCGTCCATATGAAATCTTCGTCTGCAAGCCAACTGGTCCGTTTTACTGCGATGCAACTGAAACCGCTCTTGTAAAGAGCGCAGCATTGGAGTTTGATGCTACGAAGCGCTTGGCCATCTTGAAGAATATTGCCGTAAAGGTAACTGAGAGTGCTCCGGCGCTTTACATAATTGAGCAGATCGACTTGTTTGGACTCGGTAAGGGTACAACTGGTTTCTCTGTAACAAATCGCTCAATTGCCTACGAAAATATCACTGTTAAGTAAATAACAGTTTGGTAGAAGTTTTTCTACCGATCTTGTTCAGGCATTACAATAAACTGGGCCCTCGCAAGGGGGCCCAGTTTATTTAACAGGAAGGCTAAATTTTGAAGTACAGGTTGACGGCAGTTCGTTCCAGGCTCATTCAATTGATTGTGCTTTTAGGAACAATTTCTACAACCTTGTTTTTACTTTTACGCTTATCAGGTGATCCGGCGATATTAATAGCTGGCGAAGGTGCAAGCCCTGAGACTATTGATGCGATTCGTGCTGATTATGGTTTTGATAAATCTCTCATCCAGCAGTACTTTATTTTTATTTGGGATATTTGTCGTTTAGATTTTGGAATTTCGTTGATTAACTCTCAGCCGGCCCTAGGTTTTGTACTGCAATATCTGCCATCAACTCTAAAATTAACTTTTCTAGCAATTTTCTTTAACACCATTTTGGCAATTCCTGCCGGAGTTTGGTTAGGCGCCAAGCCTGGTCAACGCCGTCGTCGGATCTTGAGCACAATTGTTAGCGTCGCTCAAGGGACTCCAGCCTATGTAATTGGACTCTTACTAATTCAGATCTTTGCAGTTTGGTTCAATGTTTTGCCATCAATTGCAGGTTCTGGAACATGGGCATGGGTTTTGCCGACGGCAACACTTACATTCGCTCTCTCTCCAAATCTAATCAGAGTGGTGGCAGCTAGCATTGAAGAGACAACTGCCCAGGACTACTTTAGAACTGCAAAAGCAAACGGAGCTTCTCCTAGCGTTCTACTACTGAAGCACTCACTTCCTAACGCCTTGCTATCTACAACATCACTACTTGGCGCCCAATTCGCCTTTTTGCTCTCTGGTGCATTGATTACAGAGTTTATATTTGCTTGGCCAGGTTTGGGATTGATTCTTGTTCAGTCGATTACTAATTTAGATTTTCCAACTATTCAAGCCACAGTCTTTGTTGTTGCCTACCTTGTATTCTTTGTAAATCTTTTTCTTGATCAGATTTTTAGATTTGCAGATCCACGTTTGCGAAAGAGTCAAGTATGAAAAAGACTCTTATGCCCTTTACTCGACGAGATATTTCCATCAAGAAAAGCACATCCCCTGTCATCTTAAAGTTCAGTGCAGCTATTTTGACCGCCCTTTTTCTTATAGCAATTTTTCAAAGCTTTTTGTACACCGTAGATCCTGCCTTTTTAGATTTAGATGCACGACTTTTGGCTCCAAGCATCGGAGGACCTTGGCTTGGTACTGATGCACTGGGCCAGGATGTTTTTTCACGAGTCATCGCCGGATTTAGGTGGTCACTAGGTATCGGAACTATTGGAACAACAATCGGAGTCTTGATTGGTCTAAGTCTTGGTATCGGAGCTGCCTGGAGCCGCAATCGTATGAGAGTTATATTAAGTCGCATCATAGATATCGGTATTTCATTTCCATATTTAATTATCGCCGTAACTATCGTTACCGTTGTTGGTCGAGGCTTCTGGCCTCTAGCCCTAACACTTGGGCTTGTATGTTGGCCAACAATTGCAAGAGTTGTTTACGCAGAAACGCTTACATTGCGTGAGCGCGAGTTTGTGACAGCGGCAAGACTCTTTGGAATCGGCAGCTTTACTTCAATTGTTACCCACATACTTCCTGCGCTGCGACCAACTATTCAAGTTGTCACCGCATTCACATTTGCTGAACTTTTAATTGCAGAGAGTGGCCTTTCATTTTTAGGATTAGGTGCACCACTTGGTACCCCTACATGGGGCAACATGCTCAATGACAGTCGCACATATATGGCACAGGCACCTTGGATGATGCTCGGTCCAGTCGTGGCAATTATCGTCACAATATTTGCAGCTAACTTGCTTGGCGAAGGTTTAAATGCCCGAGAAAAATCAAAAAGTGGACGTGTATCGCAATGACAAAAGCGATAGAGGTTAAAAACCTAGAGGTTAGTTTTCCAACACCGTCAGGATATTCAGCCGTTGTTAGAGGCATTAGTTTGACAATCTCTCCTGGCGAAAGAATCGCAATAGTCGGTGAATCAGGTTCTGGAAAAACAATGCTGGGCTTAAGCATGCTTGGAATCCAACCCGCTTCTGCCAAGGTCACAGGAGAGGTCATTATTGGAGATGTAGATATGGTGAGCGCAAACGATGCAACCGCTCGTAAATTGCGTGGCAACTATATTTCAATGGTATTTCAGGAGCCGCTCACATCTTTAAACCCTGTGCGAACAATCTCTAGTCAACTAACTGAGTCAGTTCGCCGCCATAACAAAATGTCTAAGTCAGAGGCTGAAGATCGCGTACTTGAAATCCTCACCTCAGTTGGAATCCCTGCACCAAAAGAGCGCATGAAGTCTTATCCTCACCAGTTGTCAGGTGGCTTGCGACAACGCGTGATGATTGCATTGGCACTAATTAACAAGCCAGCTCTAGTTGTTGCAGATGAACCGACAACAGCGTTGGATGCAACTATTCAGGCACAGATTCTAGATTTACTGCGCAGTGGAATGGGTGATGCTGCATTGATGTTGATTACTCACGATCTGGCAGTAGCTGCAGATGTCTGTAATCGAATAGTTGTTATGTATGCAGGAAACATCGTTGAGCAAGGTCCTGTTGCCGAAATTTTGGGTAATCCTAGACACCCGTACACACGCGGATTACTCAATGCAATTCCTAAATTTGATAAAGCCAGACCACCACTGATGCCTATTCCAGGGTCACCTCCAACAATTACAGAGGTTGTCTCTGGATGTCGCTTTGCCTCCAGATGCACATATGCAGATTCTCAGTGCACAGCTTCAGAGCCGAAATTTATTGATAACTTGGCATGTTTTCATCCAGTGGTTGGAGCCTCAAAGTGAGTCCAGAAAATAAGATCTTGAGCGCAGTTGATCTTTCAGTATCTTTCAAAGTATCAAATGCACTGCTTCGAGCAGTTGATACTGTCAATTTTTATGTCAACTCTGGAGAAACTGTTGCAATAGTGGGAGAGTCAGGATCAGGTAAGACAACCCTTGCACTTTCATTGATTCGAAGCACGCAGCCAACATCTGGACAGATTTTCTTTGAGGGACAAGACGTTACAAAGCTTTCTGAAAAGAATCTAAAGCCTTTCCGCAAAAACGTTCAGATGGTCTTCCAAGATCCATATTCCAGTTTAGATCCGCGGATGAATGTGGGTCAGGTAATCGGTGAACCCTTAAAAGCTCACTTCAAGGGAACAAGTGCAGATAGAAATGAACGTGCTGCAGAGCTATTGGTCTCAGTTGGATTAAATGGTGATCTATTAGATCGCAGAGCCAGTCAGTTCTCTGGTGGCCAGCGCCAAAGAATTGCAATTGCCAGAGCTCTAGCTTTAGATCCAAAAGTTGTTATCGCAGATGAGCCAGTCTCTGCTTTAGATGTTTCAACACAGGCTCAGATCGTTAACCTACTTCAAAAAATTCAAGAAGAGCGCAATATCTCTTACGTACTTGTCTCTCACGATCTTAGATTGGTCTATCACTTAGCTACTCGTGTGGTTGTTATGTATTTAGGAAAAGTTGTTGAAGAAGGTAACTGCGATGACGTAGTGGCAGATCCTCAACATCCATACACCGCCGCGCTGCTTTCAGCTGTTCCAGCATTAGATGAAGCTTCTCGCCGTGATCGAATTGTGTTAAACGGATCTCCTCCTTCTCCCATTGCACGACCAACGGGATGTTCATTTCATCCGCGCTGTCCGATAGCGCGACCAGAGTGTGCAACCCAGACACCAGAGTTACAATCATTACCGGATGGTCGCAAGGTTGCTTGCTTCTATCCCGGTGAACTACAGGCACACGTTTCATTCACATCTTCCAAATAGGAGAAAAAATGAGCAGACCTTTTATCGAGTTCGTGCAGTCGCAGCAGCTTCCTTGGGTTGAAAAGGATTACATCTCAAAGATTCGCCCAAAGTTGTTGATTCGTGAATTGAGCCTTGATGATCAGACAGGTGCTTGTTCAGTATTAATTAAATATCCAGAAAATTACTCTCATGTAGACAGCCGCTACTTAACTGCAGATGAAGAGTTTTTTGTTATCGATGGGGAAATTACAATCGATGGCCAAAAGTATGGTCGCTATAACTACGGTCATTTCCCAAAAGGAATGCACACAAAAACCATCTCCAGTACAGGCGCGGTTGTGCTGACATTTTTTGATTTAAAGCCGGAGATAGTCTCTGCAACTTCAGATAGTCCAACTCTGGAAAAAGAGCGCGTGATTAAACATATCGACTCTTTAGCTGGTGAGTGGGGCGGCAACTTTAATCCTGATTTTCCACCAGGAGCTGGAAGAAAATGGATGCGTAGAGATCCAGTAACCCTGGATGAAACGTGGGTACTTGGAACAATGCCACTTCGTTATGGAATGCGCTCTGAAAAACATCCTGTCGTGGAAGAGGCTTACTTGCTCTCTGGAGAGTTAATTGGTCATCTTGGCGTTATGACACCTGGTGCCTATTTCTGGCGACCACCAGAAGAGCCACACGGACCATTTGGATCAATGACTGGCAACTTGTATCTATTTAGAACAATTGGTGGCCCACTCAGCACGATCTATGAACCAGACTCACGTGAATTCAACTGGCACCCAAAGCATGATCCGATCTTGCCTAGCGAATTAGCTGCTTTACCCGCATTTGATGGTTGCATCTGCCAAGCCTATTAAGATTTAATTACAGTTAAGAAAAGGGGAAAAAATGAGAGATATCGAAGAGATGCTGACACTTGATGAGCGTTCCGGTGCTGACTTTATTCTGTCCCTAAGAAAGCAGTGGGCAGCTACTGTCTATCCCGCATTCATCAGCGAGCACGAAAGCTCTGGAGTGCAAGTAAAAACACCTCAAGAAGGTGAGATAAAACTTAAAAAACTCTCTTTATATTCCTGGTTTAGTCACCTTGAGCGCATCGGACAAAAAATGATGTGGCGCCTTGGTAGCGATGTTGTATTTAAAAATAGTGATGAACTTCTAACGCAACTCTCTTCATCAAAGGCTGCAGGAAAAGGATCACTGACACTTGATCCTAATTTGCAACTACCTAAGTGGTATACAGATACAGATATTCATATGCAACCGGGTAGTTTCTATTCAAATGATCTTTCTGGTTATGTCTATCAATTCGGTGCCAGAATCGTGATGCTTCGAGATAACGATGGATATAAATTCCATAAGCTTTTTGCTACAACTGCTCTACCTGATCTACCAAAAGATGCCCGTGTGGTTGATATTGCATGTGGCTTTGGTAAAAGCACGCGCCCATTGGTTGGCCGCTATCCAGGGGCTGAAGTTATCGGAGTCGACCTTGCAGCACCTGGCTTAAAGCTTGCACATGCAGAGGCACAGGCAGATGGCGTACCCATTCACTTTCGCCAGGAAGATGGACGACATGTTGGTCTTCCAGATTCATCAGTTGATTTAGTGACTGGCACAATGATTTTGCATGAAATGCCACAGCCCGCAATTATTGAAACAATCGAAGAGGCTGCAAGATTATTGAAGCCAGGCGGACACATTAGATTCTTAGAGTTCCAACCAACTGGTGATCCAGTACGTGATGCAACGGTTTACGAACATGCAGAGAGAAACAATGAGCCATACTTTAGAGCTCTGTTTGCAACTGATCTGATTGCACTGTGTGAGCGCCTAGGTCTTAAAGATGCCAAGTGGGTTGCATTTGATGAGCGAGCAGATGGACTACGCCCTCAGGGTTGGCCAGAGCGCACTGATTGGCATTTCCCATGGTGCGTCTTGCAAGCAACTAAGGCTGCATAGTGAGCGAAGAGTTTGATTTCTTTGGTGATGCAAACATCTCAAAGCTATTTGATTTAATCCTTGAATTAGGGATGGATCTACATATTGCTAGCACTCGAATTCATGCCTTAGAGATGCAATTGGTTCGGACCGGATCAGTAAAGCCAGGGGAGATAGATAATTTCCGTCCAACTGATTCAGAAAAAGCTGTTCTAGATAAGAACCGCGATGAGTTTATGTCCCGTTTAATGCGCATCATTACAGAGGCAGGTCCATCTGAGCATCCATTGCGTCAACAGTGGGATGAAACAGTGGCTAAGAGAAAAGCTGGTCAAAAGTAGTCAGTAAGTGGGGCACTAATTCGCACGGCTCACGGAAGGAACATGCTCATTAGCAGTTCACAGTTGATTTGTGCGGCCGCTGTAATAACGATGAATGATGCCAGAGATATCTTCTCTCCTGGCTATATTCGCATTAGAGATGGTTTGATTTCAGAAGTCGGAGCCGGTCGTCCAGAGCGCGCAGAAAATGAAACCCTGCATGATTTTTCTGATGATGTTTTGCTGCCTTCTTTTATAAACACGCACCACCATATTGCAAGCTCTTTGTTGCAGGGCGCTGAGCCAAAGCACAAAATGGCCGTTGGAACGGTAAGAGATGGTGCCTGGTTAAAAATCTCTATCGGACTAGATAAAGAACAGTGTCAGGCTGGGGCATCACTGGGCTACCTCCAGCTTTTGGAAAGTGGAATCACAACTACGACTGATTCTCAGTCAACTTGGAAAGGCCTATCAAAGCTAGATGGCTCCATCTCAGCTGCCGTCCAATCGGGCTTGCGAGTAATTTTCTTTGCAGCCTTTGTTAATAGAACCGAACTTGTGCCAACCGAGTATCAACTCACTGTTCCGGAATCTCTTTCTGAGTTAGAGCGTCTTCGTAGTACTTATCAAAATTCACGCACAACGATCGAACCAGAGCCCTTATCACTTCCAAGAGTCACAGATGATTTAGTCAAAGCTTTGCACACCCAGCGCACCCATATTATGGGGATGCATTTAACATATTCGCAAGAGTTTGAGCAGTGGGCAAGAAAAGAGTATGGACATTCAGCAGTAGTTCATCTGGATAAGTTAGGCGTTCTAGATGATGCAATGCTTCTTGCCCATCCAGTTCATTTTGATGATGAAGAGATTGATCTGATGGCCAAGCGGGGAGCGTCGGCTTCTTACTGCGCAGTGAGCAATATGCACATGGGCCTTGCAATACCTGATCTACGTAGATTCCACGATAAGAAAATCGCCGTAGGCCTTGGACTAGACCACCCCAATGGCTCTCATGATTTCTTTGAAACAATGAAGACAACCTTGTTGACACAACGCAGTCTTAGCCGAGATCAAGAGTCTTTCACGCCACTTCGTGCTTTAGAAATGGCAACTCGAGATGGAGCAAAGGCGCTAAATTTATTTGATCAAATTGGTTCACTAGAAGTTAATAAGCGAGCAGACCTATTGGTCATTGATGGTAACCGTCCCGAGATGCAGCCACCTGCTGGCTTGATCTCACAGGTTGTAATGGCTGCCAAATCTAAATGCGTCAAGCATGTTGCAATGGATGGAGTTTGGCACCTGTTTAACTACCAGCATCAGAGTATGAAACCCGCGGAGATAATCGAGCGAGCAAAAAAACTCCAGCAAGATCTTTTACAAAGTGCGGGAATCTACTATGGTGAACGTGGTGCTCGTTAAATTGAAAAATCAACGATATGGGAGAGAGTAACAATGGCTAGCTTTATTCATCAACCAGAGATTTCTCAACAGGTTGTATTAGCTGGAGTGAATTATGCAAAAGAACTAGGTCTAGATATGACCGTTGCAATCGTTGATGCAAGTGGCAACCTAGTTACTTTTGCCCGCACAGAGCATGCTGCAATGGCTGCGATTGAATCTGTTGCTGCAAAAGCTAGAACAGCTATTTGGTTTAAACGCCCAACTGCCCAAACAGTTGAGGCGGCTGAAAAGAGGCCTGTGGTTTATGCAAGCATCATGGGAACTAGTTCTAACAAACTAGTTCTTTCAATGGGTGGCGAGCTACTCTTTTTCGACGGTGAAATTGTCGGAGCGATTGGTTCAGCAGGTGCATCTGGGGCAGAAGATATAAAGGTCTCCCAGCGATGCGTAGAGCTCTGGAATATGCTTGTTAAATAAGTTTGGAACCCTACAGCAGGCGCAATAAATCCCCTTCCTTTATAATTTTCCTAGACGTACTCCCGATCCACACAGAGAAGAGTTGGCCGCATGAGTAAATTCATAACTCCAAAAAATTTAATCATTACCTTTGTAATCATGTTAATGGCGCCGGTTTCTTCCTATGCAGCAGATTCAGGGGGCTCCAGCACACCAGCAACTGAATCAGGCACGGTAGTTACTCCAATACCCAAAGCTAAACAAACTCCTGCCACAACTGCCAAATCTCTTACAACTGAGTTAACAAAGATTCGATCGACTATTGATGCTAAAGATTACAAATCAGCACGTTCGGCACTTCTCCTTCTTAATCGAGAGTTTCCTAACAATGATGATGTCAATAACCTTCTCGGTTATACATCTCGGAAAATGAATTTACTAAGTGAAGCAGCTACTTACTATTCCAAGTCACTTTCCATTAACTCAAAACATCTCGGCGCATTGGAGTATCAGGGTGAGTTGTTTGTCCAAACAAAGAAATTAAGCTCGGCTAAGAAGAATCTCCAAAAGCTTAAAGTTTTATGTGGCGTTAATTGCGAGGAGTATAAAGACTTAAAGGCAGCAATCGAAAAACCTTAGAAAGCTGGCAATAAGAACGTTCTTGAATTGAAGGCATTAATTAAGTTACTGCCCTAAAGAGATAGATTTACTACGTTTCAACACTAGGAGTTAACCAATTCCTAAAGTAGGGTTGGATTTCTATAGGAAAGAAGGAGCATTAAAAATGGGAGCTTGTGCCTGCGGATATACGACGGATCCAGAGAAGAACTGCAATGGCACTCATAATGTTGTTAAGGCAGTCAAGGCTGACCTGATTGCAAAGCTAGAGGCTGGCGGCTATGACGAGGCCGTATTGCACCTCAAAAATAATTAGGTAGCCCAGAATAAAATAATGAATGCAATAGATAAGAAGTTAGCTACATTCTTATCTGTTCTTTGCCTGACTCTTTCTCTGGCTTCCGCGCCTGCAAGCGCAGCCATCAAACAAGGCGCTAAATGCACAAAGGTAGGAAAGAGCGAGGTTGTAAAAGGGAATACTTTCACTTGTTTGAAATCCGGCAGCAAAATGACCTGGGTTAGGAATACTGTAACTATCAAGCCTAAGGTTCCCATTGTTGTTGATCTATCCGGCAGCAACAGTATTACTCCTATTGCCGATCTATCACCTATTGAAACATGTAAAACAATAGATCTCACTTATAGAGGTGTAGGTAGCAATGGGTTTCCAAGACCTGCAAATTTAGCAAATGGAAAAAGTGAAATAAAGATTCTTGCACTGCCAATTATCTTTGAAGAGATTGCCTTTACAGAATCAGACTTAGACAATCTGCAAAGTGCACTCAAACAGACAAGTGATTTTTATGCCCAAGCCTCTTACAACCGAATCAAGTTGACCTTTGATATTCCTGCAAAAAATCTTTGGGTAAAACTCAAGACGTCTGCCAAAGACTATGGAATTCTTCCCAATAAACCTCAGCAAAATAATGAGATCATCGTAAAAGACACATTTTTGCTCGCTGACCAACAAATTGATTTCAGTAAATATGATTCAGTAATTATTGAGTCTGGCAAGAGCCAATTGACCAGCATTGGACAAGGTTTTGGTGGGCAGGTATTTAACACAAAAACAGGAACCATTAACGGTGCAACTTTAGAAGTAGGACAGACAGCAGGACAGGCAAACATTGTTGCCCATGAATTAGGTCATAGCATTTATGGATTGGAAGATTTATATGTCTTTTTAAATAGCCAGCGACCAACAGTGCCTGATCCAACACCTGCTGGGCGGTGGGATGTTATGAGTGATGCAAGCCTTCAATCTGACTTCTTTGGCTGGAGTAAATTGCTAATGGGTTGGATCAAAGATGAAGAGGTTAGATGTGTTCAAAATCAAATCTCATCGACTCACTATTTATCCGATTTTTCTAATTCTTTGGGAACCAAGTTGCTTTTAATAAACGTTAAACCTGGGGTAACTATTGCGATGGAGTCTCACAACAATTACTCTTCGGGTCAGGGTCTACTTGTTTACAAGATTGATACAAACATCAGTCATGGCGATGGTCCTATCACCGCCGAGAAGTTGCTTTTAAGAAAAGGTGAAAAGAGATCGATTGATAACTGGAATATCGAACTTATCGACAACTCTTCTACAGGCTTACTTGTGAACGTCTCGAAAACAAATTGAACCTAGACCTCATCAGTTTCTTACCGCAACTAAGTGGGCTGTTGTCATGACAAAGCGCTTAATTGGCTTAATGCGTGCTTCACACTTTGGGCCCACCATGCTTGTCACTTCTATTAGTTACTTCTTCGCTCAGCTTTATTGGTGGGAAGGTCCATCAATGGTGATTGCTTTCGCATTCTTTTGTGGACAACTTGTAGTTGGTTGGAGCAATGACCTTATTGATTACCAAGATGATGTGCGCCATAACCGATTAAAAAAGCCACTTGTTGCAGGGCTTATCACTCCGCAGTACTTACAGCGTTGGTTGCAGATAATGCTTCCAATTGCAATCCTGACCAATCTCTTTGGCCCCCTGGGTTTTGTTGGGGGAGGCCTTTCAATCTTTGCCATCGGTTGGGCAGTTGCCTATAACTTCTACTTTAAGTTCAATATTTTTTCTCCACTGCCATACGCAGTTGCATTTGCAGCTCTTCCATCTTGTATGGCGCTTTCAAAGGATCAGATGCCACCAGTTTGGATGTGGCTAGGTGGAGCATTATTTGGAGTAGCGGCGCACTTTCTCAATGTCATTAAAGATATGAAGCAAGATAATCAGAGCGGCATTAAAGGACTACCACAGCGCATAGGAACCAAAGCCTCTGCGATTACAGCAGTTCTACTGATTGCATCTGCGATCACACTTCTGGCGCTCTCTGATCTCTCACTACCACCTGTCGCGTCGTAGATAAAAAATGGCTACTGATTCAATCTGCGAAAACTCCAACTAAGCGTTGCAGCAATTGCCACCCACACTTGATATGGCAATACTGCAAGTGCAATCGGCAGCGAGACCGTAAAGAGGATAAAACTCATAGGAATAGTAAGCAAAGCTGTTGCCGTAAGGGCAATCGCCGCAACCGTAAGGTTGTGCGGGCGATAGAACTGAAATGCCCACAACAGAGCAGATGCAACAGAGAGTGCAAAGAAAGCCAAGTAAGTAAGTGCAACTGGTATGGACGCCCGTTGGCCTACAGCAAATGCTGCAATGCCAAGAACAATAAAGTTATATGGCCAAATAATTCCGAAAATGTAAACCGGTGGTTGCCACGATGGCCTATTGAGATTTCTATACCAACTATCGCCGGTATTAACCCAAAGCCCAGAGCCAACTACATAGACAAGGACAACTGCTATGCCGGCTATAGATATTACGTTTCGAAGGTTCATATCTACAGAGTAGGGGATTATTGGTTAACTTACCGAAACCAAATTGGCTTGTGAAACTGCTAGGAAATCAGAAAGTAAAGCACTAGATTCAAGCACATGTTTACGAGGCTCCTCAAATTTGCACCTGCGCTTTGTCTTTCGATGGCAATGCTTGCCTCTGGAAGTTTCTTCGCAAACGCAGTAGAGCTTCCCTATGTTGGTCTGGAATGCACAAAAAAGTTTGACTCACAGCCAGGTACATCAGTTAAAGATGGAAACGACAAAATTTATTTAATTTGCTTCGAATCAACGAATTACCCAGAAATGTTTGTTTGGAGTAAGGACAATAATAAATATCCAGCAACGACATACCCTGAGTATACGATTGCTTATGGCAGAGACCCAGAAGTTTGCGATGAGGATGCCACAAATGCTGAATTCGTTGTTGATTATGGTCGGACTTTTTGTGATACAGAATATGGTGTCTGGAGAAACACCCTTTACGAAGACGGAGAAAAAGTAGGGGCAATTACAGTAGGAGGAATTGTAAAAACTGCGTTGGTCACATTTTTAAATGATCCACCACCCGGGGAAGCAGAAAATGTTTCCGAAGCTAATCTATTGACCGAAAAGGCTTCAGGTGTCAGCACAACAATTGTTGTCCTTGCAACTTTTGCCATGATGGTGACTTCGGCTGCAGTATCTGGTGTTTCAACTTCCAAAGATTCTTCCTCTAATAACATTCCTAGAGGTGCTTCAAATGAACAAGGTGTTCCTGAATACATAGAAATTAGCGCTAGAAGAGATGAAAAACTAAAAATAGAAGGAGCTAGAAAAAAGTTTTTAAGGTTTTTACTAAACCCCGCCGTCACTTTAGCTAAATATAGATTCTTTGAGAATTATCTGAGAATTAGAATTGAAAAAATCTCTCGCTTTACCCCTGGGGTAGCCACAATCATTAGAGATGGTGATTACTTAAGGGCAGTTTTGGGTTCAATCTCCTTCTTGCTCTACCCAATGGCAATATTGATTGGCATCTTTGGTTTTATTGAAATCCAGAGCCGTCCTGAGATCACTTCTCCTTCGGCGCTACTTTCCTCATTACTACCTTCTTTCATCTTTATGGCTCTTATGATCGCAATTGGAGTACTTGATTCATTAGCTGGTGCACTAGCTGGTGCAACATTTGTAACACTGGTCTTTTTCGTCAAAGTTTTACCCCCTGGAATACCAGATGAACCGAAGCGAATTTTTTCCACTTTAATATCTATTTTCTTAATATCTTGCACGCCACCTCTTTTCGCTGGCGTTTTAAGGAAGTTCGATGGCCTGCATAGAGATCCCGGTCGTAACTGGAATTACGCAGTTGACTACTTACTCAGCCCATTAGTTACCGGCTGGATGGTCTGGAAGGTCATTGGTGTAATTTCAGATTTGTCAGGGGCGGAGTTTGACGTTAAAGATGCCCCCATAAAGATCGCAGCATTAATTTGGTTTGCTTTGATCATCCGATATTTCATTGAACATTATGTATCTAGAAATTGGGGCGATCGATTAAATGAGATGATTTCAAACGATCTCGCGCAGTCAAGGATCTCTATCCTTCTGCGAACTGTTCTAAAGAGTGCCTGGATTTGGATTCTTATCACCTCTATTGGAACATTTAAAAACGGGTCAGCAGCTGTTCCAATGATAATTGCACTGTTTGCCCTGCCAAGCCTGATCAAACTCATGTGGAAAAACCCATCTAACAGATTGGGTTCACTGAATCTACGTGGAGCACCAAAGATTGCACTGCTATTCCTATTAGGTATTGCTCTGACCCAATTACTCAAAGATCCAGATCTGAAAGTGCACGAGGAGCTGATTTTGGAAATAGCACTTGTGCCGCTGCTGTTTTTTTCAATCATCGATTCACTAACAGAAGAGCACACCCACACCCCACGTTACTTTGTGGAGAACAAATGGGGCGTGATGACATATCGAATCACCGGAGCTGCCATATACATCTTCATTGCTGCATACATTTACTACATGATTAATGATTTCAGTTGGGTCTGGCTCTTTTAGTTCCTTTTATTTAGAGGAGGATGGCTCCTTGGGATTCAAATTCCCCCAATCATCCAAACCAGCCCAAGTGCCACAGGTGGGCTGGACTGTGTTCATTGGTGCGTGCGGGGGCAAAGACCTAGTGCCCAGAGCGATTTAGGGGGGCTTCTAGTGAAATCTCGAGGCGGTTGTTATACGCTCACCCAAATTACTGGTCAGGGTTAAGGGGTCTAGGTCTTGAGTGAAGCTTTTGTCTCACTTCGCGGCGTCAATAAATTCTTTGATGACGTTCACGCTGTCGCCAATTTAGATTTAGATGTTCACGCGGGTGAATTTTTCTCAATGCTCGGACCATCAGGTTCTGGCAAGACAACTGTTCTTCGCTTGATCGCAGGTTTTGAGAGTGCTAGTTCTGGCACAATCTCAATTGAGTCACAAGATGTGACAGCGTTGGCGCCATTTGATCGCCCAGTAAATACAGTTTTCCAAGATTACGCACTCTTTCCACATATGAGCATTCAAGACAATGTTGAGTACGGTCTTCGCACAAGAAAAGTGTCAAAGCCAGTGCGAGCAAAGCAAGCGTCAGAAGCAATTGATTCAGTAAAGCTCTCACACTTATCTCAGCGCTTACCCCACCAACTATCAGGTGGACAGCGCCAACGCATTGCACTGGCAAGAGCGTTAGTGCTTAGACCAAAGGTATTGCTCCTAGATGAACCACTTGGTGCGTTAGATAAGCAGTTACGTGAAGAGATGCAGGTTGAGTTAAAGCGCATTCAGCGTGAAGCCGGAATTACTTTTATCTTTGTTACCCACGATCAAGAAGAGGCAATGCGAATGAGTGATCGCATTGCAGTCTTTAACGAAGGCTCCATTGAGCAGATTGGCACCCCTCAAGAGGTCTATGAGAGACCACAGACTAAATTTGTTGCTAGCTTCTTAGGCGTTTCAAATATATTTTCAGGCCAACAAGCTCAAGATATTTTTGGTGCTTCAACAATGGTCAATGTCAGGCCTGAGCGGATCAAATTAGTACCAGCAGATACCCCGCTCAAGGGTGATGAATCAGGAGTAGTCGGAACCATTATTGAGGCTTCATACATCGGGGCCACCACAATCTTTTTAATCCAAACACAATCTGGGCACAGAGTTGTTGCCACCAGATTAAATGAAGAATTACCAGATCAAATCAACCGATTTAGAACTGGTGATCGGGTCGGTGCCGTTTGGAAAAGCGACCACTCGGCAGTGATACCTACCTAATATGACTAGAAATAGTCAGGCGAAAGGAAGTTAAATGAAAGGCAAGAAGCTATCCGCATTTAGTCTGCTAGCAGTATCGGCCTTAATTCTCTCTGGCTGCTCATCAAGTGGTGACGCATCTGGCGTGAAGATCGAAGTGCCAGATATTCCTATGCATGAATCAATGGGTGAATTTGAAGGCGAAGTAAACATTGTTAACTGGGCTGGATTCGTCGATCCTAAGTGGACCGATAAGTTTGAAGCAGATACCGGTTGCATCGTTAAGTCTCGCACAGCTGGAACAAGTGATGAAATGGTTACTTTGATGCGTACAGGTCAATATGACATTGTTTCAGCATCAGGTGACGCTGCACTACGTTTAATCGTAGGTGGAGATGTTCAGCCACTTAACGTTGACTTAATTCCAAACTTTAGTGATGAAATTGCAACAGGAATGCGCAATAACATCTACGACACTGTAAATGGCAAGCCATACGGTGTACCAATCGGCCGTGGAGCAAACCTACTTCAGTACAACGATGATGTAACTAAGGGTGCTCCTGAGAGCTGGGATGTTGTTTGGGAGACAAATAGCCCATACAAGGGCAAGATCACAGCTTATGACGCACCAATTTACATCGCAGATGCTGCTGTGTACTTGATGTATCACAATCCAGAGCTAGGAATTAAAAATCCATATGCTCTAGATCAAACTCAACTAGATGCAGCAATTGCATTGCTTAAGCAACAGAACACAATTATCGGCGAGTACTGGTCAGATGCAGTAGCGCAGATAACCTCTTTTGCTGGTGGCAACACTGTTGTCGGCACATCTTGGGAAATCCTTCGTAAGTTTGCCGCTAAGCCAAACCTAAAGACCACCCTTCCAAAAGAAGGATCAACTGGTTGGTATGACTCTTGGTTGGTTAGCTCAACAACAAAGAATGTTAACTGTGCCTATGCATGGATGGATTACACAAGTACTGCATCTGTTAACGGCGCAATCGCAATGAACTTCGGTATGGCACCTGCAAATATTGCCTTCTGTAAGTCAAGTGAGGTAGCACAAGCTCACTGTGATGAGTTTGCAGCCGAAGATGAAGAGTTCTTCAAGCAGATCTGGCCTTGGACAACTCCAATTACAACCTGTGTTGATGGTCGCAAAGATGTTGAGTGCACCAGCTTCCAGGAATGGACTAATGCTTGGGCAACCGTTAAAGGTTAACCAGTAAGGCCATAACAAGTAGATAGAGAATGTGGGGATTTAGAAATAGATCCCCACATTCTCTATCCACAACAAAAATAAGATAGCCACAGATAGGTAAAGATGAGCACGCAAACAACAAATGCCGGCAGCAGGCCTATCTCTGCCTATTTGTATAAGCGCGCCAAGTTAAGGCTGTTTGGCTTAATCGCTCTGCCAATGTTTTGGATCGTGGGCGTCTACATTCTCTCTCTATTCCTGCTTTTGATTACTGCTTTTTGGTTTGTTGATCCCTTCACATCAAAGGTAATTCCGGGCTTCACGCTCGATAACTTTATTTCCATCTTCACAGTCCCTGCCTATATATCAACCTCAATTAGAACGCTCTTGATTGCATTAGCAGTTACTGGCCTCTCAGTTCTATTTGCTGTTCCGCTGGGTATCTATATGGCAAAGATTGCTCGCCCGTGGGTTAGAAATGCGCTAACTGTTGCAATCACATTGCCGCTGTGGGCTGGCTATTTAGTAAAGATCATCGCAATGCGCTTGGTCTTTACAGAAGAAGGATTTTTTAACTGGGCCCTTGCACCTATTGGTATATCTGGTCCTACATTTTCTATTCCGCTAGTTATCTTGACGCTTACCTATCTCTGGTTTCCCTATATGGCCTTGCCTGTCTTTACCGCGATCCGCCAAATCCCGCCAAATCTTTTTGATGCATCAAGTGATATGGGCGCTAAAGGTTTCACCACTATCTATCGCGTAGTTTTGCCATTAATCATTCCAGCGATAATCGCGGGCTCAGTCTTCACATTCTCTTTAAGCCTAGGGGATTACTTAGTAGCAAAATTTACCGGTGGCTCCACACAGATGATCGGCTCCATCATTGCTTCAAACATTAACCTGAATCCTCCGGTTGCAGCAGCGTTTTCTATGGTGCCAATCGCATTTGTCCTTATTTATCTCATGGTTGCACGCCGCACAGGTTCTTTGGAGCGGATGTAGCCATGTTAAGACTTTCTAGAGCCAGCAAAATCACATTAATTGCCATAGTCACATTCATTTTGATCTTTATGTATGTGCCACTGCTAGTACTTATTTTGAACTCCTTTAACCAATCAAATATCTCTAGTTGGCCAATTGCAGCCTTTTCATTTGATTGGTGGCAATTTGCTGCAACATATCAACCCATCAGAACCGCTCTACTTAACTCAATCATCGTTGCAGCAGGATCCACACTAATCGCTGCATTCCTAGGCACATTAGTTGCCTTTGCACTTAAAGGTTTTGATTTCTTTGGCAAGGGCACAGTAAATCTCTTAGTAGTACTGCCTATTGCCCTACCTGGAGTCGTTACCGGTGTGGCATTTAGTAATACCTACAATACTTTTTTATCACCTGCAGGTTTTAACATTGGCTACTTCGGCATGATCGTTGCCCACGCAACATTTTGTATTGTGATGGTCTTTAACAATGTATTTGCACGCCTGAAGCGTATGAACCCTTCACTCCAAGAAGCATCGGCAGATTTAGGTGCAGGTCTATGGCAAACCTTTAGATTAGTAACCTTTCCTCAGTTTAGAACTGCCTTTGTTGCCGGCGCCTTATTAGCTTTTGCACTTAGCTTTGATGAAGTAGTAGTAACTATTTTCACCGCACCACCTGGCGTTGACACCTTGCCGCTATGGATCCTAAAAGAGATGTCTAGACCTAATCAGGCAAGCGTGGTTAACGTTGTTGCAACCCTAGTTATATTAATTTCACTCATCCCTGTCTATATCTCACAGCGATTAAGCCGTGCCCCGGATGAGGTTAGGTAGTTAGCATCTACTCCTAGTATTCCCACTTCAAGCGCCGCATTGATAAATGCTCCAGTTCCACCTGCGGGTTCAATAAAGGTTCGTGAACTCAGATTAGGAACCATTTCAATCAAATTCTTAAAGACTTCTTGCGCAGTTTCAATAGGGGTGTAGTACTGCTCTTTGCCTGTTACACGCGTATTTCCCAACTTAACCTTTTTATCTGAACTCTCTACAATCTTTTGGCTCACCTCTTCAAAATTCAAAAGAGTAGTTTCGTTGTCCATTGAGTTCATGGGGTGAACTTACCTCAGGGGAGTGACAAATTAGATGATGCGGGTCTGTCTGAGGGAGCAACTTAAAGGAATTCAGTAAATTAGGCCGAAATGTTCCGCCATACACTTACTCCAAACCGTGTTTACTTACCCCATGGAACTCATCCGTAAGGCCGCACAAGTTGTATTGGGGTTAGCCCTTGGTTATGCAGGTATTGGGCATTTAACTACTAACCGCCAGGAGTTTCAGGCACAGGTTCCATCGCTGTTAAAAGATTATGCAGACTTTGTTGTTGTGGCATCTGGGGTGGTTGAAATTATTTTAGGTCTATCCCTTATTGGGTTGTGGGGATATCGCGTTCAAGTAGGTTGGGTTGTTGCAGCTTTCTTTGTGGCTATCTTTCCTGGCAACCTCTCTCAGTATCTCAATGGCATAGATGCATTTGGTTTAGATAGTGACACATCGCGCTTGGTGCGCTTGTTCTTTCAGCCGCTATTGGTGGTGTGGGCGCTGTGGTGCACAGGTGCATGGAGAGCGCGAAAGGCAAAGCCGCCTGTTACAGGCCGTGATGATTTAGAGCAAGACACTATCTACGGATAGTTAGCTGGTTGTCCCTGCTAGAACTCCAAGACACATTTCATCTGATGATCCTTCACCCCATGTGACATAGCGTGGTTCAAGGCTTTTTAGCTGCGGGATCTTTTGTCTAAGTGTTGGATCAAATGTGCATTCAACTCGAATCGTGTCACCAGGGTTTACAGCAATTGGTGTCTTCAAATACGTTGTTGATTGATCATCAAAGTTGTAATAAGGCACATCTAGGATGATTTTTGCATCTGCTCGCCCTGGGTTAAGAGTCATCTTTAATGATGTTCCGAGTAAGTGCATGTGTGGGCCTGCTGCAATGATGCTGAAGTATTTGCCCATGACCCTGTCACATCTAGACGTTAAAGATGGTGTTGGTCTGTTGGGGTTTTGTCCGCAGATGTAATTGAGCGCATTGGCTTGCTGTGCACTGAGTGGATCGGTGCGGGATGCAAGATCAAGCATTGACTGTCTGCGATCACACAGCGGACCAGTAACACCTGGTGGGCAGGCTAATTCAACGGGGGCAGCAAATAGCTCTAGCTGTAACTGCTTAATTGTTGATCCTTTTGCAGGCACTGCCTCCATACGAATTGTGGATTGATCGGTTTCAATCTTTCCATCTGTTGCTGCAAGCAAGTTGTAGTGAACCTGCAAGACAAAACGTTCTCCCTTTTTAAAGGGTGTTCCATAGCCTGCGGGAGCAACATCTTTACGACCACCAGGTGCCCAAGAGCTAATCCAAGGCGATGAAACAAATGTTGACATCATTCCACCAAGGCTTGTGCCACCAAAACATGGCCAGCCGATTCCGCTTTTGTCTTTATCGATTGCTTCGGGGATATCAGCATCTGTTACACGAAAGATAATTGCGTGGTGAACATAGTTTTTACGCTGTGGGATAAATTCAATGGAGCGAATGATTGAGTCTTCATTGACCTTAGGATCTAACAAGAAGCATCGGTAATCATCGGTGCCCTTATTAGGAGCAGCTGGTAGGTGTGCCTTTGCCATTGTGACGCTGTATTTTTTGACCGTTGGCGCAGCAGTTACCTTTGGTTTTTTCACCTTTGGCGCTGTTGCTGCATCTGCAATATGTGGCATAAGAGATGTAATTAACACAGCTGCTACCGGAATCAACAGATTTCGCATCTTCATAGGATCAAGAATACAGAAACTGCCCATTGGGCAACACCCCCACATGCAACTAACTGCGAAATATCACCCATCGTGCTTTTTGCCCTAGCAATCAAGGGATTTGTGCATAAAGACGTAACTTCATAGACAGTTAACCTAATCTTAAAGCGCGGTAGGACAAGCCCTCAGTTACCCTATGCGCTGGGTTCAAATCGAGCCTGTTAAATGGCAAGGAATCGGTGTTTTAAATGGATGAAAAGAAACTACTCTCACTGTGGAATGAAAAGCGTTCCCAGATAATTGCAGCACAGTTTGGTCCAACTTTGATGTTGGTAGCAATTTTCGTTGTTGCAGCATTCGACAAGTTTGCTATGGCATCAGATGCTACAAAGTACTTCACACTTGGCGTGGCAGCAGTAACTGGCGTTCTTGCAATCATCAGCCAGTACGCAGCGATCCGCGAAGCAGAAGCGCTAGTAATTGATTTGAAGAAAGTTGACAAGCCCTCAGCATTGGCCAAGAAGGTTGCAGATTCAGCATCTCTTCTTCAGCTGACAGCATTTGCCATTGTTGTTATGGGAATTGGAACATTTGCTTTGGCTGCTTGGGCAGTCCTAGGTTAATCATGAAAACCGTCCTTGTTGCGATAGGTATATTCTCAGCGATTATTGCTGTGTTAATCATCAGCTACGAGGCACCTTCTCGAAGTAAAAATAAATTGACGGGTCGCGGCGGGGATTTTGAAAGTTAATCCCCGCTTCGATACCCTTCCTAACATGAACAGAGAAAATGAAATGGGCTTAAAGACTGGCAAGATCACCGCTTACAAAGTTTTTGGTTGGGTTCCACTGGCCTTGTTTTTCATTGCCGCAGGCACAATGGCCTTTTTTGGAGTCCTTAAAGGTCTGTAAACCTTACTTGATAGCCTCTAGTTGATAGGACAGCAGTGTGCTTAGATTATGAGCACGAGATTACTTCAACCCATCAATTGCACTAGGAGATAACTATGGCCATAGCTAAGAAGGTTGCTAAGAAATCTGCTGCAAAATCTGCAAAAGCCCCAGCAGTGCAATCACATGGTGAGGGAATTGATTGGCGTTCGCTCTATCTCTACGCAGTATGCCTGATCACTTTGCTCGTTGTTCTCTTTTCAACAGTTTCTCTGATCAATGCGATCATGAATTCAGTATTTCCTAACCCTGTGTATATAGATGTCTATGCAAAGCCTGAAAACGCGCCATTACCTGCGTTGGTGGAGCAGCAAGAAAGAGATAATCAAATACAAGCGATTAAGGACATTTTTTCTTCCTTCATCACTATCGCTGTTGCCGCTCCTCTTTATCTCTATCACTGGCGCCAGACTAAGAAGTAATTAAAGGACTATCGAGTAGTTTTTCGGCTGGGCAATAAGAACTTTAGCTTTTAGTCGGCGGGCTCAGTATCTCTAACATCGGCTTGCTTGTAGTTAACTGCTTGCGGATGTTTTTAAGCTCGTTAAGTACTACGCCAACTCCGGCCTCTGCTGCGGTAATTGCTAGCGCTAGTACACGATTAAATTCTGCGCCCTGGTGGGCTTGTACTCGAACACCGGAAGATTTTTGGCGGTTAGAGACATTAAAGATGTAGTCAGAGTCATCGATGAGGGCAGATGCTCCTAATAGTTTGGAGAACTCCCACTCCTTTGTATACATAGGGCCAACAAAGAGAATGCGAGTTGTTGTCACAATAACGTTGCCTTGATCAAGATCTGCTTGGGAGTCAGCCCCAGGTAGTGAAGTGCCTCGTATTGCGCCAACACGAAAGCGAATGCCAGCTGCAATTGGAATGCTTACTCCTGCAGATCCGGCAACAAATTGGCTTGGCCCGCGTCTGGTCTCATGAAAGATTGCAGGGGCACTGTAGAGAACTACTTCGCCGGCTTCGTTGACCAAAAAGTTTTGAACAGAGTCAATGCCATTGCTTGCATTGGTAAAGACTGTCTCCATTTTTTCAAGCAGAGCTTGGTCTGCGTCCCAGTTGGCCTGTTCTAGTTCAAACTGCTTTCGGGCATTTTTCTGAGCGCGCTTGTGTTTGAGGTTAGCGAAAAATCCCATACTTAACTGTATTGGTTTGCGCCTTGGCTGAATAGTCTTACGGGCTTAGATGGCATTATTTGATTGCATTCCAAAAGCAAAAGGCCCGCAGATTTCTCTACGGGCCTTATTCAGCAGCTCATGAAGTTGGATTAGATCCAACGATGTGCCCACCGATGACTACGGTAAATAAACCTTAGCACCATAAGTTGTGTTTGATCTGTTAAGCGATATCCACAAGTTTTCTGCCAGAAAATCTATTCGCCTCTTGAGTATCTATCTTGCATCTGTGTGCCGCTGTAGCTCAGCGGATAGAGCGCATCGATGACTACGGTGAAGGTCGCGGGTTCGAATCCCGCCAGCGGTACGCACAACTTAATGGCCCCAGGGTTAGTCGCCAGGGGCCATTTTGGTTGCGCGACTGGTTTGTATTTCTAATGTGGATTGCTTCGTTCCCTTTGTCAGTTCCCCTTGCTAGGTTCTAGACATGATCGAATTTCTGCTGTTGACCCTGGTGATATTTCTATTTCTAAATCGCAAGAAGAAAAAGCGCAAGCCGCGCACTTTAGATGGGCAGTTAAAAGAGCTGATAACCCAGTCATCTGATGCAACCAGTATTGCTGTTGATATAAAGAGGTATTTGCTCAATACGATTAACGATAATAATAATGATTTGCCTAAATTTAGTCAGGCGCAGATTCTTGAAGCAGAGCGGATCATTGATCGGGCAGGGCCAGTTGCTCTCTATTGGATGAGTGATATCGCAGCGCAGTTAGCGGTTTTATCGGCCGCGCAGATAAATGGTCTGCCTACCAACGTTGAACAAAAGCTCGGTAGCAGCGCTACGCCACAGGCGATCGTTGAAGTTGTGGTCAAAATCTAAATTTTTTGGATTGTGGAAGCCCTGCCTTGGGCTTACTATTTCTTACATCGTAAAACTAGAATTAAGCAACACAACCCAGGGGAGTACAGATGAGAGTAGTAGCGATTACACCGATTCATGTTACTGATGAAGAGTTAGCACGCCGTCAAGAGCGCTACACCCGTCTTGCACCAGCTGGTCTAACCGTTGAACTTCGCAATCTCAGTACAGCAAGCCCTGTGGCACTTGATCTGCAATCAGATGTGCTCTCAAGTGATGCAGCGTTGATGGATGACATGTGTCATGTCAGGGGCGATGTTGCCGATGTTGTTATGCCTGACTGTGTTTTAGATCCAGGCTTTCGCCCGGGTTCAAATGATTCAATAGTTGGAATGCTAGAAAGTGTCACTGCCCACCTTGTGGCGCAAGGTCACAAAATTGGCGCAGTAACTCGCAACGAGACAATTGGGGCAGAGTTAGTTCGTCGTATTGGTGAATATGGTTTTGCCGATCACTTTGCAGGTCTTGAAGTGCTTAATTTAAGCTTTGATGCAATCAACGATGAAGAGTTGTGGCACAAGGCGCTCAAGGTTGGCGTGGAAAAGTTGGCAGCAAAAGGTGCAACTGTTGTGATCAATGGTTGCTCTGCAGTTAACGTGGATCAATCTCAGTTATCACTTGAAGTTGTAGATCCAGCAGAGCTTGCACTCAAATTAATTTTGGAACAAAAAAGTAAGGTGAGAGTTTAATCGTGGAAAAATATGACTTAATTGTTGCTGGCGCCGGTGGCGGACTAGTTGGCGCCATCAAGGCTGCCCAGTTAGGTGTCAAAGTTTTACTCATTGATGCATCCCCAGATTTTATAAACACATGCAACACCTCTATGACTTCTGGAATGTTTCCTGCCAGTGGATCACGTTGGCAAAAGGAAAAGGGAATCGTTGATTCCCCGGAGATCTTTGCCCAAGACATCATGAAAAAGACAAAGAACTCGGGCCATGTTGTGGCAACAAAGGCTTTGACCAATGTCAGTGTTGAAGTATTCGAATGGATGGCAGATTCACTTGGCGTGCCATGGGAGCTAGTCACAGATTTTCACTACCCGGGCCACTCAGTAGATCGCTGTTTATCAATCCCTGGACGTATGGGTCAGTTGGTTTTAGGTCCGATCTGGAAAGTGGCATCGGATCAAAACCTCTTTGACTTTAAAGCAAGCACTCGTTTAGTCGATGTGGTGATCAAAGATGGTCAAGTTGTGGCAGCTGTTGTTGAAAACTCAGATGGAAGCCAAGAAGAGATTGCAACGGACAATGTATTGATGGCAACAAATGGCTATGGCGCCAATCAGAAACTGTTAGCAGAGCACAATGAAGAGGTTTCCTATATTTATTATCACGGCTCAAGATATTCAAAGGGCGAGGCGTTGCAAATTGGACTCAAACACGGTGCTGGATATGGGTATCTAGATGCCTACCAAGGCCATGCTGCGATTTCATCTCATGCAAAGACTTTAGTTGGTTGGACAACAATCATGCAGGGCGGCTTTATCGTTAACTCTGGTGGAGAAAGATTTGGTGATGAGTCAGCAGGTTATTCAGAGTATGCAGCAATTCTCAATGATCAAAAGGGTAATACCGGTTGGATTGTCATTGATAAGGCTGTGCACGAAGGCTCATTACTATTTAAAGAGTATGAATACACCGCTGCAAGTGGCGCAATTGTTTGGGCAGATAGCATTGAAGAGTTAGCAACCGCGATCGCTGTGCCGGCAGATAAGTTAAAAGCCGAACTTGAAAATGCACATGCAGTCCATGACGGTAAGGGCCAAGATCGATTTGGACGAAAAGCTTTTGAGAAAAGATTGCAGGCACCATTTGGTGCAATCAAAGTTCGCCCCGCACTTTTCCACACACAAGGTGGCGTGCAAGTAAACGCTGATGCACAAGTGCTGAGAGAAGATGGCTCTGTTATTAAGGGGTTATATGCCGCGGGTGGGGCAGCAGTGGGAATCTCAGGTCACGGTTCAGATGGTTACTTGGCCGGTAATGGACTTTTGCCAGCGTTTGGTTTTGCCTATCTGGCGGCGAAATCAGTTGCTTCTGCATTAGTACCTCAATAACCCCTCGCATAAACCTTTATAACTATCCACAGTTGCCTACCGAAATAGCCAGGGATCTAATCCTTGATATCTCCATCTCTGCCAGGCCTATGGAGATCCTGAGCGCAAATTTGGAACGCTGCAGGCTTGGTTCAATCCGAGAATTTCCTCTTGACGCACGCATCAACCGACCATAGGCTCAGCCCACAGAAAAGCAGTCTTGCTATCTGAAGCAAGTTTTGCCACGAACCAAGCTCCGAAGGAGAAATGCATGAATTTTTCAACATCACAGCGGGTAAAGAAATCACAAGCCGCATTCTTGGCGACAGTGGTTATGGGCTCGCTACTAGTTGTCGCTTCTCCAGCATCAAATGCTGCAGTTGCTGTTTCAACTGGACAGGCATGTAACAGTAAAGCAACGGTTGCGACCGCTAAAAATGGAAAGACTGTTGCTTGTAAGAGTGGTAAATGGACAGAGTACAAGAAAGCTAAATTAGTATTCGGTGCGGCTTCAGCAACATTTGCCCCCAAAGAAGAATTCGCAGTTTATGCAGTCCCAAAGAAGCTCGGCTACTTTGCTGCAGAGAATCTAGAAGTATCAGTAGTTCCTACTGGCGGATCAATTGATGCCGCAAACCTTGTTGGTATCGGTCGAATTGATATCTCCGGTGCAGACCTTGGTTCATCACTTGCTGCAATTGAAAAGGGTGGAAACCTTAAGGTCATCGGCGGTTTAGTTATGAACTTCCCATGGAAGATGGCTGTTGAACCAACATCAGCAATCAAGGTCCCAGCAGATTTGGTTGGCAAAAAAGTTGGAATCGTATCTACTGGTTCAGGAAGTTTCCCTTTCGCAAAGGCATGGTTAACTGGACATAACCTAAAGACCACCGATGTTGAATACATTTCATTGGGTGGTTCAATTGGGCCAGCACAACTTGCACTCAAGGAAAAAAGAGTAGATGCCTTGGCTTACTACACATCTGCTTACGCTCTTGAAGAGTATGCTGGAACTAAGTACAACTACTTACCAACTCCAGCAACACTTCTTCCAGTTAGATCACTTTCATGGGTCGTAAACACTGATGCCTTTAACGCGAACCCAGAGATCTACGAGCGCTTCCTTCGCGCTGCATTTAAAGGACTAATCTATTCTTCAACGAATGTGAAGTCTGCAGCAACCCTTGGCTATACAGAACTTCCTGTGACTCTTGCTGGAGCTACTATTGCTTCGACAATCGGTCTAGGAATGGCCTCACTTGGAACTTGGTTGCAATCTGCAACCCCATTAACTGGAACTCCAAGTTCATGGACATCTCTTGGTGGGATCTCACAGACTGACTGGACCGTTAACCAGGCTTATGCAGCTGCAGCAGGAACAATTGTTGCCTCTGTATCTCGAGCTAACTACTACGATGAGCGAGTCTTAGTACGCGCTAACACGTTTGATCGTAAAGCCGTTATTGATAAAGCTAACAAAGCGGCAAAGTAATATTGATCTCAATTAACGAAATCAATTGATGTCAACTAACGACTCAGTAATCCAGGATGTCTCGAAAGAGGCATCCTGGATTAACGTTGCGGGACTACACAAGATCTATAACACCAGAACTGGTGGGAAAACCCATGCTCTTTCTGACATAAATTTCAGTGTTAAAAGAGGTGAGTTCATCTCGATTGTTGGTCCATCAGGTTGCGGTAAAACGACCCTTTTAAATATTTTGGCTGGCCTCATTTCAAAAACTGAGGGAAGCGCCAAGATCTCTGGCAGCGAAGTAACCAAGCCACTTTCAGAAATTGGTATGGTTTTTCAGGCTCCAACGCTTTTGCCATGGCGAACAATCCTTGAAAATGTCATGGTTCCAATTGAGGTGCAGAAAAAAGATCCTGCCAAAGGATTAGAAAAGGCAAAAGAGTTACTTGAATTAGCAGGTCTTAATGGATTTGAAGATAAGTACCCAAATGAACTAAGTGGCGGAATGCAGCAACGTGCGGGCATTTGTCGAGCACTTGTTCACTCACCTTCAGTTTTGTTAATGGATGAACCTTTCGGCGCCTTGGATGCAATGACTCGCGAATACATGAACTTGGAGCTACTCAGGATTTGGAAAGAGAGCAACCAAACAATTGCTCTGGTCACACACTCAATTACAGAGGCTGTTTTCTTATCTGATCGAGTAATTGTTATGAGTCCACGTCCAGGTCGAATTGCTGAGATTATTGAAATCGATCTGCCTCGTCCCAGAACCCTTGAGATGATGAGCAGTGATGCCGCAGGAGTTTTTGTTAGAAAGATTCGCCACTATTTCAATGCTGCGAACGTGATTGAGTAGATAGGGTAAAAATGAAGAAGTTATCGGAAAAACCAGAGATCTATTTGGTTCCACTTGTTTTTGTTGTCTTCGTTGCCGTATGGGAGTTTTTAATAAAATTCCTTGAGGTCAATAAGGTAATTCTTCCCCCTCCATCTGCAATCGGAAGCTCCATGGTGACGCAGTTTCAATCCGCTTTTTTCTGGAGCAATGTAAGAGTCACAACTCAGGAAGCTCTTATTGGTTTTGCTGCAGCGACTATTTTTGCAATCATTGCTGGAACATTTATTTCACAGATAAAAATAGTTGAAAAGGTTGCTCTTCCATACCTAGTTGGTTTCCAGGCAATCCCTAAAGTTGCTCTAGCGCCTTTATTCATTATTTGGTTTGGTTTTGGTATGACGAGCAAGGTGGTCATGGCAGCCACGATCGCCTTTTTCCCAATCCTGATCAATATTATTGAAGGACTTAAATCCGCTGATGAAGAACAGATTAGAATGCTGCGCGTTTTTGGTGCTACTAAGTTTCAAATCTTCCGCAAAGTTCAGGTTCCAAATGCAATGCCGTTTTTCTTTGCTGGCTTAGATGTGGGTTTGCTTTTAGCAATTCTTGGAGCAGTTGTAGGAGAGTTCCTTGGTTCGCAAGTAGGCCTTGGCAGCATGGTTTTAACCTTGCAGTACAACTTTGATACCGCTGGAATGTTTGCAATTCTGCTAGTGCTATCACTAATGGGAATTCTTGCCCACAGCATTATCAAAGCTTTCCAACGAAAGTTTGCATTTTGGGGAGAGAACGACCACATCGTGGGTACCTAATTCCCATGCAGCTTAGTAATGACTTTAAAGGCAAGGTCGCAATAGTTACAGGAGCAGGCCGGGGGATAGGCGCCACAATTGCTAATCAGTTAGCAATGCGAGGAGCAATTGTTGCCTCTGCCGATATTTTGCCGGAATCAGAGTGGACCAATACATTGGAGGCGCCACACTCTCGTCATTTTTTAGATGTGCGTTCCAAACAATCATGCCTTGATTTAGTTGATGATGTTGTCTCTAAACATGGCTCTCTTAATCACCTTGTTAACAACGCTGGCATTGTGCGCCGAGCTAAGGCAAGTGAAATGTCTGAAAAGGATTTCACCGAAGTAATTGATATCAATTTAACGGGAACTTTTTTCATGTCTCAAGCCTGTTATCTCCAATTAAAGAAAACTAAAGGAACGATCGTAAATATCGGATCCACAAGTGGACATTCAGCTGTCTTAAACACAGTCAGTTATTCGGCCAGTAAGGCCGGAGTGATGTTTATGGCAAAGTCCTTGGCATTTGAATGGGCAATAGATGGAATTCGAGTAAATGCCGTTGGTCCAACGATCGTGCCCAGTAACATGACCGCTCCATTGCTAGGTGATGATGAGTTTATGAAAGATAAGATGTCTACGATTCCACTGGGAAGAATGGCTGAGCAGTTAGATGTTGCTCAGTCTGTACTCTTTCTATTAGGTCCGGAATCATCAATGGTCACAGGGCAGACGATTTTTGTAGATGGTGGAGTAACAATTCACTAATCGTTTAACCCACCCGCAGCTAGGCCGCTCTTAAAGCTGGTGTGGATGCTGAATATCTGTCGCTGAGGTTGTAACAGTTCTTACTACTCTAGGACTTGTCCATCGCAAAAGGCCCTGCAAAGAACCGGCTTTATCATTTGTTCCAGATGCCCTAGATCCACCAAATGGATGTTTGCCCATGACGGCGCCAGTTGGTTTGTCATTTACATTCATACTTCCTGCGGAGTTTCTAAGTTTTTCAAGCGTTGTGGAAACAACTCCAAGATCCTCACAGAAGATAGATCCAGTGAGTGCATATGCTGAAACCTGATCGATAGTTTCTAGAATTGAATCAAATTGACTGTCTGGAAAAACATGGATTGCCAAAATTGGCCCAAAGTACTCATCTGAAAAAACTTTATTCTTTGGGTTTTTAGAGATAACTAGCGTTGGTTCAATAAAGTAGCCTGTTGTGTTATCAGCTTTACCACCGGCAAGAATTTCAATTTCTGAGTCATTTGTGAGATTTTTTAAGACAGCTGATAAGCGATTAAATGAAGCCTCATCAATTACCGCACCCATAAAGTTCTTAAAATCTTCAATTTGCCCAAACTTAAGTCCTGCAACTTCAGCGACGAGTTTATCTTTGATCTCCTCCCACACCGATTGTGGAATGTATGCCCTGGAGCAAGCAGAGCATTTTTGACCCTGATACTCATACCCACTTCGAATAAGTGCTGAAACTAGACGATCGCGGTCTGCACTTGGATGGGCGATAACAAAACCTTTGCCGCCAGTTTCTCCAACTAAGCGAGGGAAATTTCGATAGGTATCTAGATTGTTTCCCACCTGTTGCCATAACTGCCTAAATACTTTGGTAGAGCCAGTGAAATAAATCCCTGCAAGGTATTCATTAGTTAAAAGAACTTCGCTGACCTCTGGACCGTAACCCGGAACCAAATTGATCACACCATCTGGTAATCCTGCCTCTTTATAGATGTCCATCAATATATGTGATGGCAGCATCGCCGTAATAGATGGCTTCCAGATAACTACATTGCCCATTAATGCAGGAGCAGTGGAGAGAATCGCTGATGTTGTAGTGAAGTTAAATGGCGTGATGGCATAAACAAATCCTTCAAGTGGGCGATAATCCAATGCAATATTTGTAACATCAGAGTCAGGCGGTTGCATTTTTTCAATGTCTAGTGCAAATTTTGAATTAAATCTGATTGAATCGATTAATCCAGCAGCGGCATCGATCTCACCTTGAAAAACAGTTTTTGACTGTCCAATCATGGTTGCGGCGACAAGAAGGTTTTTATACTTATGCTCGATTAAGTCAGCAACTTTATTAAATATTGCCGCTCTCTGGCTCATGCTGGTTTGAGACCATTTTTCTCTGGCCTCCAAGGCATTGCTAAGTGCGCTTTGGATCTCTTCGCTGCTTGGGAGCGTAACAACGGCATACTGCTCTGAGTTACGGTGTGGCAAAGAGATAGGAATCTTCTTTCCACTTCCAGTTATCTTTTTTCCACCGATAACCAGTGAAAGATCATGAACTTGATTTGAGAGCTCAGAGATTTTCTGCAAGATTTCAGTGACATCTGAAGTTTGAGGTAGGAATAACCGCGGAACTGTATTTGTTGGATAGGCACTAGATGGCATCTTTAGAGCTCCTTATAAGCTACGTCAGTATTTAGAAACTTGGCTGCGTTATTCCAAAGCACATTCTTCTTAACTTCCTCACTAATACTCTCCTTATTTCGGATCCAATTAGCAGCCCCACCCGGGTGATCCCAATCAAAAGGATAATCAGTGCCAACCATTACTCGATCGGTTCCCATTCTCTCAAGCAGAAAAGCCAAAGAATCATCATCATGGACAAGACAGTCCACATAGCAGTTACGAAGATACTTATCTGGGCTCAATAACGTTGGTTTCTTGTCAATAGGATCGAGATCCCACCTGACTCGATTGCGTCCAATTGTGTAAGGTGCAAATCCACCACCTTGTGTGAATGAAGTTCTAAAGTCTGGATAACGGTCAAAAATTCCAGAATGAATTAAGGAAAGCATTGCAATCGCAGATTCTGCTGGCGCACCTATTGAGCTTTTAAAGTAATGCCTTGTTAAACGATCTCGATCACCAATTTTGTTGAAAAACTCTGGATGGATTGTAAGAGATAGTCCTTGACCTGCGATAGCCGAGATAATCTCCTGCAAATCTTTTTCATCTAAATTTGCGCCATTGATATGAGATGCAATCGCAAAGGATGTCAGCCCTAATTTATCGACGGCGTGGCCAATTTCGGCTAAGGCAGCGGCTTTATTTTGCATGGGAAGCATGGCTAAGCCATGAAAATTATTGGGATGCGCTGCTTGGACCTCGGAGAGCTCTTCGTTGACTTCACGGCAATATTTGATTGAGTCGTTAACTCCGAGATGGTAGTTCCATAAAAATCCCACAACCATGGGCGCTTCAAGTGAAACACCTTGTGTATCAATTCTCTTTTTTGATCGAGCCATAGGATCGGCAAGATCTATTTTTGGGATTGTGAAAGTTAAGGTTTCACCACCTAGTTTTAGACGAGTTTTGCCCCCGACCTCATCGATTTTTTGCCACCCAAACCATTCCTGCCCGGTGTTCATAGCTTCAAGGAAACCACGTGGCCAAAAATGCGAGTGTAAATCAATGGCAGGAATCATTACGTCTCTTCTCTAATTTCAATCAGACCAAACTATTTTTCAATAGCCTTTTCTCCACCACAGTAGTTACTGATTGGTAGATTTGCGTAAGTCTAATTTGTAATTCTCACCACAAACTATTTACTTATCCTCAATTATCACATAAGTTCAACCCCAATTACTAGGGCCTAAGGAGAGTTTTAATGGACTGGATTTCAATCAAGGTGGCAAAGGCAGCGAAAGCAGTAGTAGAGCAATCCCTTGCAATTAGACCTAACGAACAAGTTTTAATTGCCGCCGATGATGATTCAGATTTTGCAATAGTCCAAGCCTTAACAGCTGCAACTAGAGCTGTGGGAGCAGAACCAACAGTAGTAATTATGCCTCGCAGAGAATTAGCGGGAGGAACAGCAACTCGAATTATGGCGCAGGCTCTTTTAGGTGCAGATGTAATCATTGCGCCCACAACAACGGGATTAGGTTTCACAGAAGAGTTTGGACGCGCACTTAAAGAAAATGGTGCCAGAGGAATTGTGATGACTGGTATGACATCTGATTTGTTGACCAGTGGATCAAGCTTGGCTAACTATGATGAAGTTTATAAGGTTACTAAGCCTCTCTCTGACATTATGACTTCAGGCAAAACTATTAAAGTGACAAGTAAAGCTGGATCAGATTTCACAGCATCTATTGATGGTGTTGTTGCAGGTTGCGGAGCATCATTTGCAAGAGAACCAGGTCAAGTATCAGGATTTCCAAGTGGTGAATCATGGCAATGTCCTGTTCCAGGAACTGGTGAAGGTGTACTTGTAGCCGATGGTTCAGCTCACATGTTGGGCAGATTGTTGGAACCAATTTCGGTGAGGTTTGCAAAAGGTAAAGCAGTTGAAATTACTGGAGGACCTCAAGCCGAAGAGTTAAAAAGAATCATTGCCCCCATTAAAAATGGCGACAACTTGGGTGAGCTTTCAATTGGTACAAACCCCGCATCAGGATTTAGCGGAAATGTAACTGAAGACAAGAAAGCACTTGGAACTTCTCACTTTGCCTTAGGAAACTCAGTAGTTGGTGGAACAGTCAAGGCAGATATTCACTTAGATTTGCTCATGATGAAGCCAACAATCCATGTTGATGGAATTCTCTTAGTACAAGACGGCAAGGTCGTTTACACGGGCTAATGAGTAAAATTTCACAGAACAAAGGTAATTCTGTAGAGGCAAATATCGCGGGCCCAGTTAGGGACATGATCGGATATGGCCCCGATATACCTGTGGTGAGCTGGCCAAATGGGGCAAGAGTTGCCATAAGTCTGGTTTTAAACTGGGAAGAGGGATCAGAGTTATCTTTTTTCAATGGTGATGCTAAAAACCCCCAAGGATTATTAGAAACTCCAGCCTCAACAGGCACGGATGTAAGAGATTTAGCTGCCGAATCTGTATTTGAATATGGATCACGTGTGGGAGTTTGGCGTCTAGCAAGACTTGTTGACGAGTATAAAATTCCTTTGACCTTGTTCACAACAGCCCTTGCATTAGAGCGTCATGGCGAGTTTGCAGCATATGTTCGAGAGAAGAAGCATGAACCTGCTGGCCATGGTTATCGCTGGGACAGAATGTGGGAGTTTTCAAAAGCTGAAGAGCGTGAGCAGATAAAAATGGCGGTTGAAACAATTGAAAAGGCCTGTGGTCAGCGTCCACAAGGTTGGTATAGCCGCTATAGCGCTTCAGTTAATACGAGAGAACTATTAGTTGAAGAAGGTGGTTTTGTATATGACTCAGACGCCTATAACGATGACCTACCATATTTTACGATGGTCAATGATAAAAAGCATCTCATTGTTCCTTACTCATTAACACTCAATGATGGAAGATTTGCAACCTCGCCGGGATATGCAGATCCAGCTGGATTTTTAGATCATCTCAAGAGAGCATTTGACGAACTCTGGCTTGAAGGTGAAACCCGTCCGAAGATGATGTCAATTGGTCTACATTCACGACTTATCGGTCAGCCGGCCAGACTAAATGCCTTGCGTGAGTTTATTGACTATGCCCAAAGCAAAGGACAAGTTTGGTTTACTCGCAGAATTGATATTGCCAACTTTTGGTTAGAAAAACATCAATAGATTTATTTAAGTTACTCTAAACCCACTACTTACTGAACAGAGGTTTCCTATGAAGATCACAGGCGGCATTGACATAGTTGCAAACCTGTTTACCCCTGAAGTTGTTGAATCACGACCTGAGTGGACAAAGAAATTTCATGCAAATAAAAATAAGCTCCCTAAGCATTTAATTGAGGGAACCCCAATTGATTTAATGATTCAAATGCTGAAAGAAAATGGCTTCGGTCATGCATTTTTGATTTCAGCTCAATTAGGGCGAAAGGGTCTTCCGGGATCTTGGTCTTTATCACCTGAAAAGATTCTTGAAGTAGTTGAAAAAAACCCCGAGCACTTCTCGGGCATTTATGGAATTAATCCATATGACTCGATGAACGGTGTTCGCGAATTAGAGAGAATGGTTGTTGATCATGGCTTTATCGGGGCGCACCTGTATCCACACTGGTTTGAGAAAGCCCCCGATGATCCCATTTACTATCCCTTTTACACAAAGTGCGCTGAACTAGGAATTCCGGTTCAGATTCAAGTTGGATACTCACGAATTTATGAACCAAGGCAAAGACTTCAAAGTGTTGATCGTCCATCTGCAATTGATAAATTAGCATGCGATATTCCGGATCTAAAAATAATTGGAATCCATGTTGGGTGGCCTTGGACAGAAGAGATGATCTCTGTTGTCGACAAACATAAAAATGTATACATGGCAACTGATCGCCATGCACCCAGCAAGTGGGGCCCAGTTCTCATTAATTATCTAAGTTCTTGGGGCCAGGATAAAGTCTTATTCGGAACTGACTTTCCAGTAGTTCCCTATGACGTGGCAAGAAGTGAGATGAGCGCATTGGGCTTAGATCCTGCAATTGCAAGGAAGCTCGAAAATGAAAATGCTGTAAAGCTGTATCAACTAGATACCAAAAAGTAGTGTTAAAACTTTTCAAAAGGCTACTTAAAGCTGCTTTGAAATAATCAACTAATTTTTATCAGTTGGTGAGTTTTATAACGGCAATTTGTAAAGCTCGACTGCATTTTGTGCCATCAACCTAGGCTTAACCTTTTCAGAAAGATCAAGTTGATCAATTTCAGCCAGCACCTCTTGGTATGTAGCAGAGGGAAAATCTGCGCCAAATAGAACTCGGTTTATTCCCCAAGATTTAATGAAGTTAAGAAGTGGCCAGCCCATAGCCGAAACTGGATGCTTATCCACGACTACATAAATGTTTTCATGTTTGTTAGAAGCAGAGACTAATTCCTCTATCCAAGGCCAACCAGAGTTTGTTGCAACCATTTTTAAGAATGGCATCGTGTATGCGATTTCATCCAGACTTGTTGGATTACCAAGACTAAGCGACTGCTGAAAAGGGGTATTGATAAGAGAGGAGCCAATGTGGATCTGAATAGGAATGTCTAATTCAAGACATTTTGCATAAAAAGGGAATAGGCGCGCATCATCTGGACTCATTCCAAACCAATGTGGGACAACATGAGCACCAACAAATCCGTGATCGAGAACATATCTTTCAAGCTCTTTTACGCCGGCCATCCCTGATGAAGGGTCAATTCCCATCAAACCAAAGAATCTACCTTTATATTTTTTTGTCGCTTCCAAAACAGTGTTGGGATCAACTTGCCAACTGCCGGGAAGTCCAACTCGCCCGACTTTTGTTGCCACCAATAGCGCTGCAGTGATTCCCGCCGCATCCATCTGACTTACTTGATCTTCTAAAGAGATAGCAGCTGATCCATGTGTGTGGGCTGTGTGAATTCGATTTAATAGAGGCCTTTCCCAAGTGGACTGGGCAGTTTTTGCAGCCTTATCACTGAGGTGAACGCTTACATCAATAATCATCTGGCTCATGTTTTATACCAATCCATAGATTCTTTGAGTATTTAAATGGAAAAGATGCGCCATAGCCTCATCGCTTAAGCCCAGATCCTTAGTCTCTCTGACTGCTCGATCAAAAGGTATGACAGGCCAGTCAGTTCCAAAGATTACCTTCTTCATTCCCCAGGAATTAATGTAGTTAACAAGTGAGTCACCAAGGTATTTAGGTGCATAGGCATCGATACCGATAAATACATTCTCATGCTTATCAGATACCGAGATCATCTCTTCCGTCCATGGCCATCCAACGTGGATTCCAATGAGTTTGAGATCTGGAAAGTCGCAAGCTATTCGATCAACAGCTGAAGGAAATCCAACATTTCGCATGGGGCGCTCGTGAGCATAACGCTGGCAACGGCCAACTTGCATTTGAATCGGAATATTTAACTCAACGCACTTTGCATAAAACGGATAGTAAATTCGCGAATCTGGAGCCTCTTCAAACCAGTGTGGATAGAGATGGGCTCCAACAAAGCCATAGTTTTTAACAAAAATCTCTAGCTCTTTGGTTCCCTTAACGCTGTCGTAAGGATTGATTCCCATTATTCCTTTAAAAACATCTGGGGCTTGGCTACATGCATCTGCAACTTTCCCAGGTTCTAATTCCCATGAATCTTCTAAACCGCGCCGCCCAAGTTTGACGGCAAGGAGCAATGCTTGATTAATGCCCGCTTGATTTAATAGCTCAACGTGGTCCTTAATCGTGACACCATCTAGTACCGCACCAGCGACTTTCATCTTCTGGGTATGAAATTTTCTAGTCCATTCAGGTCTTGATAGATAAATCTCAGGCGTAAACATGTTACATACGGCATCAATTATCATTTCGCTCCACCTTTAATTAGTTCCCAGCGATCGACCAATACGCCAATGCTATCTATCAAATCTTCGATCTTCCAGTCTTTTTGGCTTCATACCCTGTTCAGGTGACCAAATAATTTTGGCCTCAGATAGAGCTACTCCAACCTTGAGCCCGGCTATGTCACTTAATTGAGCAATCAAAATATCTCGATCTTCTGCTCCGAAATTACCATCTTTGGTCACCAACTCAACAGTAATATCATCCAAATTTGTCACTGAGTTATTTGAAATAATTACTTTATAGTCCAAGATGAACTCTTGGGAGTGCAACCAATCAATAATCGACTCTGAGTTGACCATCTGTCCTCGAACCTTCAAAAACTTACCCTCCCGGCCAAGATGTTTGGCAATACTTCCACCCGTCCAACCACAGTGTTGGCAAGGGCTAAAGTCCATAATTGCCACATCACCCAATAGATATCGCACAAGTACTGTTCCTCTGCGATTTATATGAGTGACCATTAACTTTCCGGGTTGGCCATCGGGGGATTCAACGCCATTTTCATCAATCACACTCAAGCGCGCAATTTCGGGAACAGGGTTATGAAAAGCCGTTCCTCCGGGACATTGCACGAGTGAAAACTGCAACTCAGTTGCACCCAAACTATCTGAAATTCCAACTTCATTCTTAGTCAACCTGGCCGCCACATTTGCCAAGTGCTCACGTAGTTTTGGACCACAGGGTTCACCGCTAACATTTAAAAGTCGAAGATTAGGCACTGTTAAGCTCTTTAAATCTAGTTCTCTTAAAACCTTTAAAACATAACTTGGCACGCCCCATAAAACGGAAGGGTTGGAACTGGCTACAAGTTCTACGACCTCATCAAATCTTCGAATGATTGGGTATGCAGATGTTGTGCTACCCGACATTCCAACAACAACAGAGGCACCAATTACTGCAGCAGCTTGTGATGGCCTGATCCAACCACCATGCGGGTATGGAGCTAGGGGATATAAATTAAATATTTTGTCTTTTGAATCCATGCCTCGAAGTTTGGCCATTCTTTTATGCGCAAATAAAACACCCTTAAAGTCATAGGTTGTTTGAAATACGGGCGCAGGTTCTCCACTTGTCCCGGCTGTGTAGGTGACATCCCAATTCAAATAGTCCTTAGGGTTTATCGAGTCTGGCTTTAGAACATACTCAAGAGGACTAGTTATAAAATCCTCTTTACTGGTAACGGGGAACATGGCATCAAGATCTCGAAAAGTTTTTATTCGAGATATATCAATTCCATTTTTTGAAATTATTTGAGAATAAGTCGGATGCTGGCTGGATATACGGAGTAAATTTTGTCGGAGTAAATTCTCTTGATAGCTCTGAATCTCTTTGGGGTCGGCCTGATAAAGAAAATGATCTGCAAGAATTACCTCGTCTGAAGTTGATTCACTAGCCATGTGTACCTCCATGATTTTGAACTCTACATGAAGCAATAATTGAATTCAATCAATTAGTAGACAAATAAATTGACTTCGGAGATAATCTTCTTATGGAGTTCGCCCATGATATGGCTTTAGTAATCGTTGATCCTTTACGTCGTTTTACGGTAAAGGGCGCCCCATTTGAAGTTGATGGTGCGGATGTAATAATCGATGGCATTAACTCACTTGCAAATCACTTTCGTGAACAATCTCTTCCAGTTATCTGGGTAAGCCGACTGATTCGCCCACAGCTCTCACTGGGCGCACGAACTTCTGTTAAATATAATGGAATGAACGCTGCCTTCACAGGTGAGTGGGCAGAGATGGACCACCGTCTAAATGTTAAGCCAGAGGATTACGTTATTTTCAAACCTAGACATAGCGCTTTTCACGATACTGACTTAGAGATAATTCTTCGTGAAAGTGGAGTCAAAGAAACTTGGCTGTGTGGATTTACATTTAACGTGTGCGTTCTTGCCACCGCATTTGATGCTGTTGCAAAGGACTTTAAAGTTAAATTCATTGTCGATTTGTGTGGAACATTGCCCTCAAAGTTTGAAAACAAAGTAATCGAGTCAACATCAATTCATCAATACACCAAAATTATCTCCGAATATGCAGTAGGAGAAATGTTGAAATCAGCTGATGCTGCTCACACACTTCTCAAGCCTTCGACAGGGATGTCGAATTGATTCTTGTTTATCCATTGGATCTGATAGCCCCTGTTACTGATCTTGAATTAGCGCAGATCCGTGAAAGCGCCGGTGATGTTGAGGTTGTGATTACTCGCGATAAGGTGGAGGCGGTAGAACTTTCCAAGAAAGCGCATGTAATTTTTGGTGATATTTGCCCAGAGTTTTTCTCTGATACAACACAATTACAGTGGGTTCAGTCCGTTGGAGCAGGTGTTAACAAGATTGCAGACTATATTGGTGGTAAACCAATTCAATTGGTCTCTGCACGTGGCTTAGTTGGCTCACATCTTGCAGAACATGCATTTGCACTTCTCTTAGCGATTACCCGCGGAGTATCCGATGCAATCAGAAATCCTGGATGGGAACATCGAGAAGAGATTCGAGATAAGCAGTGGGAGTTTACTGACAAGGTAATTGCAATTGTTGGCATGGGATCGGCGGGTCAAGCTCTGGCCAAGCGAGCTCGAGGTTTTGAATTTATGAAAATAATTGGTGTAGACATCAACCCTGCAGTTAGTAATGAATTTATCGATCATGTTGTAACACCAGATCGAATCGAATCGATTCTCAGTGAGTGTGATGTGGTCTGCCTCACTCTGCCGCTGACTCCTTCTAATAAGGGTTGGTTCAACTATCAACTTATGTCAAAGATAAAACCAGGAGGAGTGCTCATCAATGTCTCCCGTGGCGGACTGGTAGTCCATGAAGATCTGCTCGCATTGTTGGACCAAAAACATTTGCGAGCTGCTGGTTTAGATGTCGCCGAATTTGAACCCCTACTGGCAGGTAATCAAAACTTTGGACGCAGTGACCTTGTTATTACCCCACACATCGCCGGAGGTTCGCCCTTGAGGGCAAAAAGGGTGATTGATCAATTCTGTGAAAATTTAGTGCTTTGGAGGTCTGGGGCGAAGTTGCATGGCCTCTATGACCGAGGTCTAGGTTTTTAAATTTATGGCACAAGACTGTTGACTCCTATCTAGGGGCTAGTTAGCCTTACGCAATCCCCTGGGGTCTCTCAGATGGGTTGCGATTTCAAGAGAAGCGTTCAGTGCTTCAAGAAGGAGATGCAATAGCATGGCAAAATTTGTAACCTTTTCAAAAAAACTGCTAGGCGTAACAGTTTCATGTGCCTTGGCATTTTCATTGGTCGGCGCATTTAGTACCTCAGCAACTGCAGCAACCACAGCTGTTGCTGGTGCCAAGTGCGTAAACCTCAGTGAGCAAGAATATGTAAACAACACAGTATTGATCTGTAAGGGCACCAAAACTGGACCAAAGAAGTGGACAAAACACTTCACCGCAGGAACGGGTGGAGATGTAACAATTGGTATTGGTTCACTTCCTGCCACTCTTGAAGCATTTGCAGCAAGCGCCCCACCTCGTTCATTTATTGTGGGTGCAATTTACTCTGCACTAACTCGTGTTGAGCTTTCAACAGGAACTCCAATTATTAAGCCAAACGTTGCTGATTCATGGAGTCAAGAAAAGGGCATTCCAGAGAACTGGATTTTTAACATCATTCAAGGAAAGAAATTTCCAAATGGTGAATTAGTTGATGCAGCAGCTGTGAAGGCATCACTTGAATGGGTGAGAGATCCTAAGAACAACGCTGGACTCCGAGCAAAAATCAATGATATTCGCCGAGTCGATGTTGTTTCACCATACCAAGTTCGCATCGTTACTTATGCCCCACGTGACTTGCTTCCTCGCGTTCTAGGAACAATTCCAATTTTGCCTCCTGTGGCATTTGCTGCACAGGGTGCAACTACATTCTGGAAGGCACCGATCGCTACAGGTCCATTCATTGCGACTAAGTTCACTCCAAACGTAGAATTGGTACTTGAACCAAATCCATTCTCACTTCGTGTGACACCAGCAGCAAAGAAAGTAACCTTTAAGGTAATTCCGGAAGATTCTTCAAGAATGTCTGGATTACGTTCTGGTGGACTTGATGTTGTCAACAAGGTCCCAACGGATGACTTGGCACCACTAAAGAGTGCAAATTTCGCAATTCAGGCAATTACTGAGCCAGCGACATATCACATGAGTTTGATGGCAAAGACGGGTCCACTTGCTAACAAGAGTGTCCGACAAGCTTTGAACTACGCCGTTGATAAGCAGCTACTGATTACGGGTGTAAACGGTGGTTATGGGTCAGTTGCCCAAGCACAACTAGTGCCAAGCAACCTAACTGGCTTCTGCAAAGACATCAAGGCATTTCCATATGACCTCAAGAAAGCTAATGAGTTAATGGCGGCTGCCGGATATACGACGGCGTCTAAGTTAAATCTAACTTTCCAGACTTCTACTGCTTACATTACTAACGACGTTCTAATGGCTCAGGCGATCGCACAGATGCTTGAGAAGTTGGATGCGGTCGACAAAGTTACAGTTGAAGTTCTTGAGTTCTCCAAGTTCCTTGACGTCTACTACTTGCGTGGTGCGATTCCACGTAAGGATCTGTTTGCATGGCGTATGTCATCGTCTCCAGATCTAGATGCAGGTGTACAGATGGAGCGTTACACAAGCGGATATTCAACACACAACATCGGATTCGCAAATGCGCAATACGATAAGTACATGGAAGATGCTCTTTCCCTCAAGCTTGGATCTCCAGCACGAACTGCAGCATTCTGCGGTGCGGGCAAGATTCTGAAGGATGAAGCACCAATTCTGTGGGGTATCCACACTCCAGATATCTGGGCAGGCAAGAAATCCACTCAGCGTTTCTTTGTTGATCCAGGTGGAAATATTGACCTCGTTGGAATTGGAAACTAAGAGCATCAACACATGCTCCAAGTTCTAATATCCCGAGCACTACAACTAATCCTTGTAGTGCTCGGGATTTCAACGTTGCTGTTTCTTCTTATAAGAATCAGTGGCGATCCTGCATTGGCAATTGCTGGCAGTGATTCAACATCTGCCGATATTGACCGTATTCGCGAGTCTTTAGGTTTGAATCGATCTGGAATTGAGCAGTACCTGTCATTTTTGGCAAATTTAGCAACCTTAAATTTTGGGGATTCTTATATTTATTTACAACCCTCTATGCCTCTGATCTTGGAAGCTCTTCCAAACACGCTTTACTTAAGTTTTGTAGCTTTTCTTCTAGCAATGGCCGTTGCAATTCCCGCTGGAATATTTGCAGCTGTTAAACGCAAAGAGTTTTCAGGAAAATTCATCATGTCGATGTCGATGTTGGGGCAGTCAATTCCACCCTTTGTGATCGGTATTTTTCTGATTTTGGTCTTTTCAGTGTGGTTAAAATTATTGCCAAGTTTTGGAAATGAAGAGTTCTTAAGCATTGTCATGCCTGCAATTGCATTATCGGCTGTTTTGATGGCTAGACACACACGACTAGTACGTACCTATTTTATCGAGGAATTAAGTCGTGGTTATGTTCGCACTGGTAAATCATTAGGTTTTACAAACACAAGAATTAGATTTAAGCATATTTTGCGTAATATTTCTGTGCCAATGTTATCTCTGATCGGAATTGATCTTGGAAAATTTGTTGGTGGAGCGGTAATTATCGAAGCGGTATTTGCATGGCCAGGTATTGGATCGCTAATGGTTAATGCGGTTAAATCTAGAGACTATCCGCTTCTAGAAGCTGGGGTGTTTACTGTGGCGGTCATGGTTGTGCTTGTAAATCTAATCGTGGACCTCTTGTATCAATTTGTTGACCCTCGCCTACGAGCAAAGGTGAATTAAACTGATGTCAAAGACCTCCATATCAACTTTATTACTTGGATCTAAGTTGGCTTCAAAATTGCCAACCGGAAGTAGAAAAAAGAGATTCCTTCAAGCAGGCCCAATAAGTATTGCTTTTCTCTCCATTGCGGCGTTCATCAGTTTCACTGCAAATTTCTGGGTTCCACAAGATCCCGGATATCAGGATTTATTCTTCCGCCTAGTTCCGCCAATGACTGATGGTGAGACAACAAGTTATTGGTTGGGATCAGATCAACTTGGTCGAGATGTATTTAGTAGACTCATCCATGGAGGAAAGATTTCCTTCGCAGTAGGACTCGCAACTGCAACATTTGCAATGCTTATTGGTGGTTTTCTGGGTCTGATAGCTGCATATTTTAGAGGGTGGCAGGAAGCGATTATTCTGCGGGTTGTAGACATTCAAACTGCGTTTCCATTTTTGATCGTAGCAATCGCAATTGTCTCAATCGTTGGATCAGGTGTGGTGACAATTATTGTTACCTTAGTTGTTTGGCTTTGGACGCCATTTGCTCGATTGGCTCACGCGAAATCTCTCAGTGTTAAAGAGAGTGAGTTCTATCGCGCAGCAATCTCTTCAGGTCGATCTGGATTTGGTCTGGTCTTCCAGCACATAGTTCCAAATATAGTTGGATCGATGATGGTTGTTTGGACATTCGTAGTGGCTCAAACGATCATTGCAGAAAGTTCAATGAGTTATCTTGGATTAGGTGTTCCACTTTCTACGCCAACATGGGGCTCAATGCTTAGTGAGGGAAGAAACTACTTAGAAACTGCGTGGTGGATTGCTACATTCCCTGCAATTGCAATCTTATTAACAGTTTTAAGTGTCAATGTATTTGGTGATTGGTTGAGCGACCGACTCGATCCACAGACAAAGGACATTTAATTGAGCACAAATATGGGAAATCTTGATCCTGTCGTTTCAGTAAGTAATCTTGATGTTGTATTCAATACTTCAAAGGGTCCACTTCAGGCTATCAATTCCACTAATTGGTCGGTTGCACCTGGTGAGACGTTTGTTATTTTAGGAGAGTCTGGAGCAGGTAAATCTGTCTCTGTTCACGCAGTCTCTGGCCTGCTTCCAAATACTGCAAAAGTAAGTGGATCAATTAAATTTGAAGGCAAGGAGATCCTGGGCGCACATCAAGAAGAGTTAAGAAAACTTCGTGCAGAAAAAATAGGTGTTATCTTTCAAGATCCCCTTACTTCCTTGGATCCTTGCTTCAAAGTAGGGGCGCAAATTGCTGAAATCTTTACAGTACACAAGGGCATGTCAAAAAGTGATGCATGGGATCAGGCCGTAAATCTTTTGGATTCAGTACAGATTCCAGATCCAAAGCGTCGTGCTGACCAATTCTCACATCAGTTATCGGGAGGTCAGCGCCAAAGAGTTGTCATAGCCATGGCGATTGCACTCAATCCAACGCTTTTGATTGCAGATGAGCCAACTACTGCTTTAGATGCCTCTGTTCAGGTTGCAGTCCTGGAGTTAATTCAAAAACTTCGCAATGATCGAAAAATGGCCGTTGTTCTGATCACTCACAATATCGGTGTTGCAGCCTCGATCGCAGATCGCATAGCAATAATGTATGCAGGCCGAATAGTTGAAACAGGTACTGCTCGAGAAGTTCTTGAAACTCCTAAGCATCCTTACACTCAGGCTCTTTTATCTTCTATGCCTCGAATTGGGTCAAGCTCGGCAGAGAGATTGACTACTATTTCTGGAACTCCACCGTCACTTGCAACAATTCCTCATGGATGTGCATTTCACCCACGCTGCACACGAGCGATCGAAATTTGTAAAACCGTTATCCCAACGCTTTCTAACGCACAGTCCGCAAACATTTCACAGCATGCTTTTGCTTGCCATAACCCCAAAGAAGGCAAATGATGAATATGGACACAAATCCGTTGATCGAAGTTAAAAGCTTAGTTAAAGATTATAAAATCGGTAAGCGTAGTTCTAGAACCATCTTACGCGCCGTAGATAATGTTGATTTTTCTATTTATCGTGGTCGCGCCCTGGGAGTTGTGGGTGAATCTGGATCTGGAAAATCAACGGTAGCTTCAATTTTGGCAAAACTTTTAGCACCAACTTCCGGATCGGTTAAATTTGATGGTGTAGAGATTAATCAATTGACAGGAATAGAGTTAAAGAACTTTAGACGACGCGTTCAAACGGTTTTTCAAGATCCATTTTCATCTCTCAATCCAAAAATGACGGTAATGAAATCGATCTCAGAGCCTTTGGTTGTACATAAAATTGGAACAAAAGAAGAGAGAATTGCGCGAGTTTACGACTTACTGGAGATGGTTGGTCTTGAGGCAAGTTATGCAGAGAGATATCCGCATCAGCTCTCTGGTGGACAGGCCCAGCGCGTGAGTATTGCGCGTGCTCTAGCGCTCCAGCCAGAATTTATTATTTTGGATGAACCAATCTCATCACTAGATTTATCGATTCAGGCTCAAATTTTGAATCTACTCAAAGAGCTACAGGGAAAGTTTCAGCTCACCTATCTTTTTATTGGCCATGATCTGGGCACTGTTGCCTTTATTTCAGATGATATTTGTGTCATGGAGTCAGGAAAAATTGTTGAAATGGGCTCAGTTGATGAGATTTTTCAACATCCAAAGCATGAGTATACGAAGAAGCTACTCAGTGCAGTATTAGATCCTACAAAGGACTTAGGAAGGTTTTTGGGTTCAAGTAGATAGGGTTTGTTTGAAACTACAAACCAAGGAATTTCATAGCATTCTTATAGCGAATTGCTGCCTTATCTGATTCGGATAAGAAACTCATTGAGTTAATCCAATTAGTAGATCCTCCAATTATGTCCCCGCCAAAAGGAAAATCTGTACCAATTAGAATCTGAGATGCACCAACTTTTTTGACTAAGTACTCCAATGTGTCTGGATCATGAACCAAGCAGTCGTAGTAAAACCGCTTGAGATACTCTGAAGGAGCACCCTTCATTTTGCCTTTGTCATGGCCGTGGGCCAATCTCATCTCAAAGCGACCTAATCCGTAATGAATCCATCCTCCTCCATGTGAAGAGGCAATCCTTAAATCAGGAAATTCATCGGGAAGACCCGAGAAGATGAGTGACATGAGGGCAACGCTTGTCTCAAGCGGAACAGAGAAAGAGTTTCCAAAATAATAATTGGGCAATCGCTCTGCTCCGATTCGGTCGAAATAAACTCCGTGAATCAAAATTGGAAGATTAGTCTCAAAAAGTAGAGATAAAGAGGATCGGACTACTGGATCATCAAAGGATTTTTTGTCAACGCTGGTACCAATTGAAAAGGCTGTTATCCCTAATTCTTTTACGGCAAATTCAATCTCTTTACGTGTTAACTCAGGGTCCTGAAGGGGCACCACACCTACCCCAATAGCAGTCCCAGCAGTTTCTTTGCCAGCATGGGCCATTTCACGATTTATATCTCGACACATAGCTGCGGCCTCTATCGCCGGCATTTCATATCCCCATAAGAAAGATGGAACCATGAGTAACTCTGTTGTGATTTTTTCTAGCTCTAACCGCTTAACTCTTCTAAGATTTAAATCTCCAGCGTATTCATCAAATTCAAATGGCGCCGATCGATGGTTTCGGGAGACAGAATGCTTCCCATTGTGATTTTTAGTTAACTCCCAACCATGCCACGATTTACCAGATTTTAGAGATGAGACCATTTCTGATGGCCAGTAATGTGAGTGCATGTCAATTGTTTGATTGACATTTATTGACTCACTCATGGCTTAACTTCATCCAATATCTCGAGAGTCAATGATTCTCGTTGCTTTTAGACTTGAATTATTACCCCAGATTTGATCGCGAGTAACTATTTCAACAACAGGTGTTATTCGTATGGCAGAAACAACCCTTTTAGCGATTTCTCTGGTCTCACAGGCAGGTCCTGGCACTACTCGAACTGTCAGTTCATCAAGTGAGAGCGGGTCTTCTTTCGACTGTTTATGAATTTCAATTTGATACTCAACGATTGATTTATCATCAGCCAAGACCTTGAGAAGTTCATCAAGATTTACCAAATTTCCACGGATTTTTGTAAATCGACCTTCGCGACCTTTGTGGGCAACTATTCGACCGCCTCCACGTCCACAATTTTCACAATTTTGATATGTAACTTGGACTCTGTCGCCAAGTAAATATCTTAAAAGTACGGTGCCTCTTCGATCAAGGTGTGTTATCGCAAGACTTCCTACTTCACCTTCAGGAACACGTTTGCCTTGTTGATCCAAAGCTTCAAGTAGGAACAATTCAGGTGCTGGATTATGAAAGCCAGTTCCAAGGGCACATTCAACAAGTCCACATTGAAGCTCAGATGCTCCCAAGCTATCTGAAACTACGACTTGAGTGCTTGAAACAGATTCTGCTAACTCCGTTAAAGATTGACGCATTGCACTCGTGCAGGGCTCACCGCTGACGGCGATCATGTTTAGTTCAGGAAGTTTCAAACCCTTACTTTCAATTTGAGTGAGAACTTCTCGGATATACGAAGGTACCCCCCAGAGAGTTGTTGGATTTGTGTGAATCGTAAGGTCAATAATCTCTGAAGTTTTTCTGGTTAATTCAAAGGATCCAAAATCGCGACCGCTCATTCCAGATGTAATAGCGCAACCAAGAGCGGCTGCGGCATTATTGGCGCGTAGCCATGCACCATGTGGATGAGTAGTAATGGGGTAGAGATTCATGATTCTAGATTTATTGCTCATGCCTCGAATCTCAGCCATGCGGACCTGGGCTAAAAGAATTCCCCGAAAGTCATAACTTGTTTGATAAATCGGAGTTGGTGATGAACTTGTTCCAGCGGTATAGACGATATCCCACACAACATATTCATCTGTTGAATCTTTTTCTGGATTGAGTCTAAAGCGTAGGGGATTCGAGATAAGTTCTGCCTTTTCAGTAACTGGCAAATTTTCTAATTTAGCGATTGAATCAACTTTTGAAACGTCGATGCCTAATTGTGCGTACTTTTCTACGTAATAAGGATGATTTTTCGAGATTAACTTGGTCATTCTGGCAAGTGCTTGATCCTGATAACTAGTTATTTCATCAATAGATTTTCTTAAGTCTCCGAGAGGTGATGTATACAATTTATACTCCTAATTGAATATATCTTTAGAATTGACAATTTTTCCATATGCCCAGGCAATAAAATTGATTCCCGCAAACTGTGTTTCAGCTGAAGACAATCTCGTCTCATTTTCAACATCTATACCAAGTGATGCTGTTGCATCTTCAACTATATTCACTTCAAAATCGCGTTCTGCTGCATCTTTTGCCGTACCTAAAACGCAAACATTGGTAGTTACCCCAGAGATATATAATTTTGAAACATTAAACCCTCTTAAAATAATCTCCAGATCAGTTGAATAAAACGAACTCTGTCGACGTTTTGTCAAAGTTAAGTCGCCTTGCTTAATCTGAATTCGATCATCAAATTCAGCTCCATTATCGCGATGGATCCCAGTTCTTCCATACCTACTCGCGGTTACTCCAGGACCAACAGATAATCTGTCTTGGCGCTTTACCCAGATTACAGGAAAACCTTTCTTGCGTGCCTTCTCAGCCAATTTATTATTTATATCAATAATTTCTTGTGCATTTTCTACAGACAATTTAGATGATTTCTGTGTAAAGGTATTTTGAAGATCGATAATCACGAGTGCAGAATTTTCTTTGGGGATAATTGATGCCACAGATTTATTGGAAGATATCTGATCAAAAGCTTCTTTGTACTTACTGACAGGTCCATATGCCCAGCGCATAAAGTTCACAGAAGCGTTCTGAACTTCTGATGCGCTCATGATCTCTTCATCATTATGTAAAATCGGAAGGGCTGCTGTGCAATCTTCCAGCAGATTTACGGCAAAATCACGTTCACTGGCATCTTTCACAACTGCCAGTACGCACACATTGGTAGTTACACCCGCTATGCAAAGATATTTAACGCCTTTGCTTCGGAGTAAATACTCTAAATCTGTCCCATAAAATGCGCTTTGTCTGGGTTTGATGATCACTTCATCGGTAGGTAGGAAATGAAGCCTTGGATCGATTTCAGTGCCTTCACCTGTGTGCAGATCTTCAACGTCATAGCGCTTGCTCGTTAAACCCAGGCCGACTTCGCTCCTGACCTGGTAGCGCACCCAAATTACGGGAATTCCAAGTTCTCTTGATCGATCAACGGCTCCATTAATGTTGTCTAGAACGCTTTGGGCCGAGGCTATTCCAAATAAAGAGCTTTCGGTAAATGCACGCTGAACATCAATAACAATTAATGCAGTATTTGTGGGGGAGCGATCCCCTATGAAGTCAATGTGCTTAACGGTCATGAATTTGGAAGTAGCTCTTTTGGCAACCTTAAGAAGCGTGCAGCATTTTGGTATGCAACCTTATCAATTTCAGACTTTTCTAAGACTCCATTGCGAATCCAATTAGAGGCACCTCCAGGATGGTCACTCTTAAATGGATAATCCGTACCAATCATAATTTTATCGATTCCTGCTCGCCCAATCAGGAGGCGAAGGGATAGATCATCGTGAGTGAGGCAGTCAAAGTAAATCTTATTGAGATACTCATGAGGTGGGTGATCCATTACCCGACAATCTTCGCGCTCGTTATATCGTTGAGTAAATCGCATAACGCTATAGGGAACGCAACCTCCTCCTTGCATGAATTGAATCCGAGCTTCTGGAAAACGATCAAAAAATCCTGAGTAGATCAGTGACATGAGAGAGAGTGAAGTTTCTGCCGGAGCACCAAAACTATTCATAAAATAGTATCTAGGGAAACGATCATTACCCACTGGATTTAAGTAAGTTGCATGAAATGACATGGACATATCTTCTTTTGCAGCGATTTCAATAATCTTGAGTAAGTTACCCTCATCAGAGTTTTCGCCTCGATATGAAGTTGGCATTGCTAGCGATGTAATTCCTAATTCATTTTTTAACCTTTTGATTTCGCGCTCAGCTAATTCAACACTTTGGATCGGAACCATTCCCATACCGCGAAATCTGTCTGGCCGCTTTGACTGTACATCAGCCAGCTCGTCATTAACTAAAGTTGCGTATTTCATTGCATCGTCTGCATCAAGATGTTGGCACCAGAGAAATCCAACAATTTGAAGTGCTTCCATAGAAATAGGCTGGTATGCATTACGAGCCTTAAATCTTGCATCAAGATCATCTAGGTCCACTTGTGGAACTGGAAAAGTTAAAGTGGTTTCTCCAAGAGAGATTGCCAATTTGTCGCCAACTTTTTTAGGCTTCCACCCGAAGTATTCTTTGCCACCGTGCATTGCCTGCAAGAAGCTTTTTGGCCAAAAATGGGAATGTGTATCGATATTCATTTCGACTCTCCAGTTCATGAATCTGAGCGAAAACCTAAAAAAACATGAAAACCATTGACGGCTAACCTGCTCAAAATCTATACTAAAAGGGAAATATTAAGAAGATGTGACTCAAGTCACCAGCCTAATTTGTTAGAAGGGTTCCAATAGATGAGCGGTCCAATCGGTTTCGGAAATCCAGTTTCACCAAAAGGCTTAGCTTCGTTAGTGGAAAATCCGCCGCATCACATTAGCGCTGATGCGATTCAAGTAAATTTTCGAGTAGATCCTAAAGTTGTCAATCCATATTTGCCAGAAGGTTTGACTCTTACAGATGATTGTATTGGATACGTCTATGTTGCTGACATGGTTAAGGTCAGTGCCTCCCATCCTGGTCAAGAATTTGATGAACCACAGCGAACTCAGTACAACGAAGGCTTAGTCGGGTTTTATGTGAAGTACGACAACGTACCTGGTCGATTTAGTGCATTCATTTGGGTCTCAGAGGAGTGGTCAATCGTATTTGGTCACTACATGGGATTTGCAAAGAAGCAAGCAGAAGTGTTTAAGACCAAATTGCAACCTGCAAATCCAGGACTACCAAAACTTGGAGTTGGTACAAGACTTCGTGGTCAAGTTGATCGATTTGGAACAAGAATAGTTGATATGGGAATTACTCTGACGGAAAAATTGCCAGACGACGGAATTCCTTCATACGGACATCGAATTTACACATATCGATATTTACCATCACCTTCACCTGATGTTCCAGATAACAAGCAGCTATTTGGCCTGAATCTTGGAAATGCCACAACCATTAATGTGTGGAAGGGCGAAGGCTTTGTTAAATTCCAAGATGGAAGTAATGAAGAGTTAGAAGCTTTTCAACCAACCGAGATCGTTAGTGCCTATTACTTCCAACGCGGATGGACAACAGATACCACGGCTGAACTGGTCAAGGACTACACAAAGTAAAAGGGCGTTCGGACTAATCAGCGCATGAAGCGCAAGAAAATTTTAGCGAAGGATCGAGCATCCATTCGGTCAACTTCCAAGCGCACATTTACCTCATGGGGTTTCCAGCACTATCGGAAATACGCAATAGGTACTTTTGTAATGAATTTAGGCACTTGGATGAATCGAATTGCCCAAGACTGGCTCATTATTCAACTCACTGGCAGCGGAGTTGCACTTGGAATCGTTACTGGAATTCAATTTGCGCCAGCTATATTCCTTAGCTTTTACGGTGGAAGTTTAGGGGACCGCCACAACAAAAAGGCAATAATGGCGGTTTGCTCTGCGATGATCTCTCTTAGTGGAGTAATTCTTGCAGTAATTGTCTTAGCAAATCTGCAGACGGTAACAATAGTTTATATATTTGCCCTAGTCGTAGGTATTTTTTCATCGATTGATATGCCTATTAGGCACTCATTAATGTCAGATCTAGTGGGTGAAGAAAATGTATCAAATGCTGTCAGTCTCAACTCTGTTAACTTCAATTTGGCACGAATTATAGGACCTGCCTCAGCTGGTTTTACGGTTAGCATTTTTGGAGTTGCTGCAGCCCTAATTGCAAGCTCAGTTGGCTATCTTCTATTTTCGATTGTCATATTAAATGCTCGCAACACTACACTCCGTGAAAATAATGAAGATGAGAACGAAGGCCACATAAACTTTCTCCAAACCTTAAAATTTATTTGGTTGGATAAATCTATTGTCAAAGTACTTTTTATGGTTGCAACGTTAGCTTTTTTTGGTCTAAATTTTCAGATCACAACAGCTCTCATGGCAGTAAACATCTTTGGTCTTGGAGCAGCTGGATATGGGTTACTTAGCTCAACAACTGCAGTTGGTGCTTTGTTTGGTGGTTTGATTTCAGCTCATCGAAATGCGAGCATCCATGAGAGTAGGTTGGCTCGTACTGGTTTAATGTTTGGTTTTGCACAGATCGCCGCTGGATTTTCACCTAACATCGCTTTTTATTCAATCATGCTGGTCTTTTCTGGCTTCTTTGCATTGATGACAACGATTGCAGCTAATTCCTTAATTCAACAGAACACGCCTTATGCAATCAGAGGCAAAATTTTAGGAATTTATACTGTTATTTTTAGTGGAAGCATGGCTTTTGGTGCACCCGCCGTTGGTTACTTCACTGATTTCTTTGGCCCACAGGAGACACTAATCCTCGGGGGAGTAGCTGTCGTAGTTGTATCAGTCGTTGTAATTCTATCGACGCTAAAACAAAGAAAAGCTAGCTAGAACTCCTCATTGTTCTTACAATCAATTAGTTGTTGGAAAAGAAGCGAACTGGACCAACGTGTTCTAAAGCAACGCTTTGTCCAACATTAAAATCAAAAGGCCCTGGAATTCTTACCTGAAGATGTTGACCAGCAATATCGATTGCAACCATGGCGTCATGGCCGTAGTAATCAATTTTAATGATCTGACCATTGATAGAACCATCGGTCAGGGATTTATTTAATTTAATCTCTTCGGGGCGAATAACAATGTGTCCAGATGCAACCAAGGGTGCCGAGGATTTAATTGGGTTAAGAATGTAGTCAGTAGTGCCATCAGATAGTTGAGATGCCTGTAGAACTAGTGCATCTCCTGTGCTACTTGCAATCGTTGGAGAGATAGGAGCTGAGTACACATCTTCAGGAGTTCCAGATTGAACAATCTTGCCCTCTCGCATAAGTGCAATCACATCGGCAGAGACAAGTCCCTCTTCACGATCATGGGTTACCAAGATCGCAGTGGTGTTCTGAGAGCGAAGCAAAGTGATCACATCCGTTCGCAGCTCTGTTCGAAGTTCGGCATCGAGTGCTGAAAAAGGCTCATCTAATAAAACGATGGATGGCTTTATGGCAAGTGCGCGGGCTAGTGCCACGCGAGTTTGCTGGCCACCAGAGAGTTGATGCGGCATTCGTTTTCCGAAGCCATCCATTCCGGTAAGTGCCAACATCTCTTTAGTAGTTTGGCGAATCTGATCTTTAGTAAATACTGAACTATCAATTCCAAAAGATATGTTGTCGGCGATGTTTAGGTGTGGAAATAAAGCACCCTCTTGTGGGACATAACCAATCTTTCGCTTATGTGGTGGCAGATGAACAGATGAAAACGAGACAAGTTGTTTTCCAAATCTAATCTGGCCCTCACTAGGGCGAATTAAACCGGCGATAGAGCGAAGCAAAGTTGTTTTGCCACAACCAGAAGGGCCAAGTAGAGCTGCAATCTGACCAGGGGCAAGAGAGAGTGAGAGATCATCTAGAACTACTTTGCCACTTAATAAAACCTTCAGGTGGGAGACTTCAAGTGCGTTCACTTGGCCCTCCTGTGCTCTCTTGGAGATAAGAATGATCTTCTTTATCTGGCCTGCTAATTAAAAATGTTGGAATCGCCGCTACAAGAACCAAGATTAATGCATAAGGTGCTGCCTCGTTAAATCGATTGATCGAACCTGATGACCAGATTTGAGTTGCTAAAGTCTCAAACCCTGTTGGGCGAAGCATCAAAGTGGCAGGAAGCTCCTTCATAGCAGTTAGAAATACCAAGATTGTTCCAATACCAATTCCAGGGGCAGCAATCGGTGCAATCACTTTTTTAACAACGGCCCATGGGTTCATTCCAAGTGTTGCAGCAACATCTTTAACGCCATCTGGTACTCGGGCAAGAGAAGAGCTCATACTGGTAACTGATTTGGCAAGAAATAAAATTGCATAGGCAAATGCGAGCAAAAATGTTGTCTGATAGAGGGCGCCAAGTTTCGAACCAATCGAAACTAACGCAAGCCCCACGACGACCCCTGGTAGTGCGTGTGCGATAACAACAATCTTGTTTGTAACGGTAGTAAAGCGTGATGCACCAGCAGATAGTAAAAGTCCCAAAGGCGCAGAGAGAACCAGCGCAATGATCGCTCCTAAGGCTGCAACAGAGACCGTTGAGATCGTGGCAGTTGCAAGTGATGTCCAATCAATTGCAACAGGGTTAGAAAAAAAGCGAGTGAGTAAAACATAAAAGGGAAGGATTACCGCAACTAATGCAAATGCTGTGATTATGGAGGTTGTCCCAAAACGTAGGTATTTCTTTCGAATCAGAGGAGATTTAAAAGAGGTCGATTTGAGAAGTTGAGATTGAGTAGATTTACCTTTTATTGACTCATCGGCCAAAACAAAGAGAATAGAAAAAGCAATTAATACAAATGAGATTACAGCTGCCGCACTTCGATCATATGAGGCGCGATACATGTTTTGAATAGACACTGTCAGCGTTTCAACATTAAGAAGAGAAACCGCCCCAAAATCACTCATTGTGTAGAGACCGGCTAGTAGTGCACCGGCACTTACATGGCCACGTATTTGAGGAAAGACAACTCGCAAAAACGTCTGCGGGAGATTGAGTCCAAGAGATCTTGCCACTTCAATCTGAGAGCCATCGATACTTCTTAGCCCTGCAAGTGTTGCCAAAATAATATAAGGAATTGTTGAGATTGAAAGAATAAATACCGCGGCTGCAAAGCCAGAAAATGATGGAATCAGCGCCACCCATGTGTAGGTGAAAACATAAGATGGAATAGCAAGAGGAAGCACCATGGGAATCACCAATAGGCGTCGAAATGGCAGATGAACAAAGTGGAGTCCACTTGCAATTGCAATACCCAGCACAAGGTTAATTGCCACAACACAGATCACTAGAGTTGCAGTCGTTGCAAGAACCTCTAGCGTTTTTTGACGAAGCAAGAGCTGAACAATCTCATCGAACGGTTTATCACTTGCCCGTACCAAGAGATAGACAAATGGAATCATGGAGATCCCAGCCACAGCCCCTACAGAAGTAAGCAGTACAGCCCTCCACCCACGCTGAGATTGCGTGTGAGATGAAGGTGGCTCGGCAATGCGGGCAGGGGAAGTTGTTAACATTTTTCTACAGCAGACCCACTTGGATGAGAAGATCTTGTGTGGCCTTAATGTTGCTCAGGTTTTTTAAATCAAGTGAGGGTGCACCGATTTTATCCAGTGTTGGTAGATCAGTTGGTGGTAGTGCGCCATCTAGCAGTGAATATTCATGAGTATCGGTTACAAACTTTTGCTGAGCAGCAGGAGAAGTTAAGTAGTTAATGAGATCCTGTGCAGTTTTTTGCTTTGCACTTGTCTGTAGGACTCCGGCACCTGAGACGTTGATTAAATTACCAAGGTCTGAAGGGGCAAAGAATCCATTCTTTACATTGATTGCACGGCCCAAGGATTCTGAGACTTCCCATATGTAGTAGTGATTGACTAGTCCAAGTGAGATTTCGCCTTTATCGATCGCCTCAACAATGGCAGAGTTTTTTAAGTAGATCTTCACACCATTTGCCTGCAAACCCTCTAGCCAGGTTTTTGCAAAGCCACTTCCCTTGTTTTCAATGAGGGCCGCTAGGAATGCCTGAAAGGAGGCATTTGTTGGAGCAATACCAATCTGGTTCTTATAGATAGATTTGGTTAAATCTGTAACTGAAGCGGGTAAAGTCTTTACGCGAACAGGGGCATAGGCAAATACGCGAGCGCGACCTGTAATACCAACCCACTCTCTGTTGGCAGCAACGTATGCCGCAGGGATATCTGCTGCAACATCGCTTGGCAATGTTGTAAATAACCCAGCCTGTGAAATAGCACCAAGTGATCCAGCATCTTGTGAGAGAAATAGATCTGCAGGGGAGTTGCTACCTTCTTCAAGAATCTGCGCAGAAAGTTCGGCCGAATCACCGTAGCGAACGTTGAGCTTGATGCCAGTTGCCGCCTGCCAATCTGCAAAAAACGGTGCGATGAACTCTTCAGAGCGACCGGAATAGATGGTCATCTCTGTGACATTTGTTGCCTGCTCATTAGTTGATGTTGAACAGCTTGTAACTAGGCCAAGCATCAATAGGGCTGCAGATATGGAGGCTAACTTCTTCAAATGTGTCACAGGGTTCACTTTCTCTTCAGATCTGGCAAAGGCCCATAGGGGCACCGCCTTAGGTCTCTGACTCTACCTGCGAAGGGGGTATTTACGCAACACGAATGTTGCGTAAATCATTTGAGCATGGCCCAGCAAATGCACAGTACTTTTGTGAGAAGTTTCTCTAGCCCAACGCTTAAATCAGCAAGGACTCAATGGGTGCCCAGGCATAGGCCTTAGTTAGAATGTTTTGGTGCGTATCAAAACAGCGAATGCATCTCCGGTTCGCGGAGGTAAGTGGTTCTGGGCTATCCAGATCACTGCAACGGCGCTCGCCATCTCTTTGATCCCATCTGTCTCTGTTGCCGCTCCATCTGTTGCAAGCGTGCAAAGAGAGGTTGATCGCCTTAGAACAATAGCGGCCGAAAAATATGAGGCAGCAAATGAGGCAGCAATTCGAATTAAAGCTTTAGAAAAAGAGATGCAGGTTCTGCAGGGCCGAGAAGTTGTGCTTCGCAAAGACTTAGAGGCGGCAAGTTCTGTGATTGAAAAGATTGCCCGCGAGAACTACATGTCAGGTGGCTTGGGGCAGTCATTAGGTCTGGTTTTCTCTGTTGATCCTTCACAGTACTTAGCTGATGCTTCCACTTTAAATTTTGTATCTACCAACTATGCCCGTCAGTTGCGCCAGTTTTCAACGAGTAAACAGCGAGTCGATGCATCTCAATCAGTTGTCACAGATAAAACAGCGCTGTTAATCCGTGAAAAGGCGGTATTAAACAAAGAGATAGCTAAAGCTAAGTCATCTCTGGCCTCAGCTGAAAAACTATTAAATACATTAAAGAAAGAGGATCGCGAGCGTCTTGCAAAAGAGGAGAGTGAGCGCGAAGGAAGAATTTTTGATGCCTCAAAGAAATATGCATCAAGTTATGTTGGTGATAATACCCGTGGATCAAAAGCGCTTAAATATGCCTTAGCTCAAATAGGAGATATCTATGTGTGGGCTGCTGCTGGACCAACAAGGTGGGACTGTTCAGGTTTAACAATGCGTGCATTTCAAAATGCAGGGGTTTCACTGCCTCACTCATCTCGCGCACAGATTCGATATGGAAAGAACATCTCCTTTACGTCAGTAAAGCCTGGAGATTTAGTATTTTTTGGAAGTCCTATTAGCCACGTCGCTATCTATATGGGCGGTGGAAAAATGGTTCATGCGCCAAGGCCAGGAAAGCGTGTTGAAGTGACAGAGTTTCCAAGAAGCTTTGGAAGCAAGCGATTTGCCGGGGCAAAACGTATTTAAATAACCCCCTTATCAAGACCATTTAATACGTGCTCTGCTCGCACGCCTAACTCCTCTAAATCCGAGAGCCTCTTTAAACCATTGACCTGCTGACTCATGCGATGGTTTTTAACAAATGTCTCTTTATGGCGATCAAGGAAATCCCAGTACAAAGTTGTAAATGGACAGGCAGTATCGCCCACCCGCAGTTTTGGATCATAAACACAGCTCTTGCAGTAACTGCCCATGCGCGAGATATAGGCACCACCTGCTGCATATGGCTTGCTCATCATTGCCCCGCCATCGGCATGTAAACCCATTCCAATGACGTTAGGAACCATCACCCACTCGCTGGCATCGATAAATACCTCTCTCATCCAATCTAAAAACTCCTGCGGATTTGTCCCTGTTATCAAAGCCAAATTACTTAACACCATTAACCGTGGGATGTGATGGACCCAGGCACGGTTTTCAATGTCGGCAACAATAGTTTTGACACAGTTCATCTCTGTTTTATTTGAATCACTAAACAGTGGAAGCAGAGGGCGGTTAGCACCTAGTTGATTATTTTCTCGATAATCTGGGCCCAGATACCAATACATTCCATTGACATATTCACGCCAACCAATAATTTGGCGGATAAAGCCCTCGGCAGATGCAATTGGAATGTCACCAGTGTTAAATGCTTTGACGGCGGCATCAACAACTTCTTGGGCATGTAATAGGCCATTGTTTAAATACGGCGACAAGAGAGAATGATGCAGCGCCCAGTTGTCTATTGCCATTGCATCTTCATAAGGGCCAAACTCTGCAAAGTGATTGTCAATGAAGTTTTTTAGTTGAGCCAGCGCACCTTTGCGAGTTGTTGCCCAGGTTAAATCGGGTGTGTAGCCAATCTCATTGGCAACTTCCTGATCAATCTGATCTCTTTTGTGTTCTAGGTATGGGGGCCATGTGTAGTTCTTTGGTGGCGGCAATCTATTTTCTTTATCAAAATTCCATGCCCCACCGGCAGGTTTGCCTTTCTCCATCAGCACATCAAGGCGCGTGCGTTGGAGGCGATAGAAATTTTCCATCAAATAACTCTTCTGACCACCTGCCCACTGCGCAAAAAGTGGCCGTGGTGTTAAGAAAAAATCATTGGGTATAAATTCAACGCCGAACTCTTTGAGCGCATTAAACTGTCGAAAAGAAGATGGTTCGGCCGAAATAATTGGCAAATTAGGAAACTCTTTTTTAACTTTCTGTAAACCAATTACCGTAGTTTCAGCTTTTACATATCGGACGGTGTAACCCAGGGTTTCAAGGTGTTGTGCAAAGTGGCGAGCCGAAGAGATCAAAAAGTGAAGGCGTTGGCCATGCCATTTTCTGCCGGTTGTCATTCGTTGACTTTCAACCAAAATGATTACATCTTGGGCGGGATCACTTCCCTTGAGGGCGCCATAGTTTTCGTTGAGATGATCGAAGGCGACATAGATAAGCCGTTTCATTTCTTAACTTTACTGCCGATCCAATTAATTGTGAGGTCAGATGAGGCAGAGGCTGACTCGGTGAGATCTGCTGTAGGAAATCAGCCAACTTATGGCCACCTGTTGCGGGAGCAAGATATTGCATTTACCCTTGTACTTATACATTTGTTCTTGCACGGTGGAATCTAAGGGAATGAAATTAAGGCGGTCGATATGAAGTACAAATCAGTCAAGGGTCTGCTCAAGGGCGACGAGTCGCTGATTCCTGTCACTTTCATAGACAAGCTCGAAGATGTTTTGCATGGATTTCTTGGAATAATTCTTTTCATAATCTCAGTACTTGCCGCGGTTTACAGCCTAATTCGTCTCATCGAAACGCGTCCATTCTTTCCAGTTGGCATGATTCAGGGCATTAATGACATTCTCTTCGTAGTCATTATCCTAGAAATTATGCGCACGGTAATCGTGCGATTTACTGATGGAATTTTTCAGTTAGATAATTTCTTAATTATTGGCGTGATTGCAGCAGTGCGACACATTCTCACCGTGGGTGCTTCATTAACCATGGAAAAGGAAAAGACAACAGAGTATTTCAATCGCGCACTCATTGAAATGGGAGTCAATACTGGAATTGTCTTGGCTTTAGTCTTTGCCCTGTTCTTATCTCGGGCAGCTCGCAAAGCAAGCCCACGCAATATTTCTTAATGTCACCAGTCAATCAAATTGTTGTCATTTACGACGGTCAATGTCAGTTCTGCCAAGCAAGTATTGATTGGATTAAACAGAAGTTAGCTGTGGATGCAAGGCCTTTTCAGGAGGCAGAGTTAAACCTTTATGGCCTGACTTATGATCAATGTTCACAATCAGTCCATGTGATTGCCGATGGAGCAGTATTAGCTGGTGCACCTGCAATCGCGTTTTTATTAAAAGCTCGTGGAAACCGAAGCCTTTCTCTTTTGATTACAGCCTCTGGGGTTTTTGGCCGCTGGGGTTATCGTTGGATTGCGACCCATCGAAACTCTCTCATTGTTAACTTCGCTCATCGGTTACTCAATCAATCTAATTTGCGCCATCAGACACAGCGGAAGCGCTAAACCTGGTTATGCGCGCTAAAACAAAAAATGGTTTTCCACCCAAAGTGTGCATGCGTTGTGGTTTGGAGTTTGAGTGGCGCAAAAAATGGGCAAGAGATTGGGAAAACATTAAATACTGCTCGGAACGGTGCAAGTCAGGCAAATAGGGATAGTGCTTAAAGATAGATTAAAGAGTGACTAATTCTCCATGGGCAAACTTGTGTGCTTGAGCGCCTTCTCCTCTTAAGAGATGTACATGGCCTTGGCCATGTACTCGCCAACTATTGTTTTCAAATCTCACTTCAGGATCATCAATTAATCCTGTTACAAGTGCTGTTGATTCATCTATTCCAATGACAGTTGTCCCAACAGGGGCGGTTAGAAGTTTGCGAGCTGCAGCATCTGGAATCCAACCAAAGAACTTGTTGTAGTGGGGGATTGTTCGGATTTCACCAATTAATCCAAAGCCATGGGTTCCATCTTCTTTTGGACGAAAAAAATTAGGGACATGTCTACCCATCGCCATTGCCCCTGCGCTACATCCAGCAAGTGAGCTGCCAGATTTCCATGCAGTTTCGATGGCTGACCACACAGGTGTATTGATCAAAGTAGTTGCAAGATATCCAGGATCCCCACCAGAGAGATAGATAAGTCCAGCATCTTTTATCTGATGGGCAAAGCTTTGATTCATAGCATCTGCTCGAGTAAAGATGGGTAGAAAAACTTGCTGTGTTCCTATTCGCTCTGCCTGTGCGCGACCTAACTCTTTCCAGAAATCGAGCCGATTTAAACTCTCTTGACCTGCCGCGGTCGGAATTTGAATGTAGGTGTTGTTTTTTCCGAAGTTTTTCGCATTGTTTAAGAGAGATTGCTCAAGGCTTTGCATCACGGGTAGGTATTCACCGGAACCCACTAGTGCCAGTGCCCCATTCATCAGGGAAGGCTACCCCTGATCTGAAAAAGATTGAAGAAAAATACTAAGTTTTACCTTGACCTAAAGAGTGAGAGAAACCAATTGAGCCATCTGGTGTGAGTATCCAACCGAATATTGGAGGTAGGAACTTTGAAGTTATAGGATTACTCATGCGCCTTAAACGAAACACACTTCATTCTTTGATATTGATTTCTTCACTCACCCTTTTATGCCTTGCACCTGCTAAAGCTGCAAATCCTGATGATGGATATCCGCAGGGCACTGCAGCACCGGGTCGTACTTGTCCGAATTCTGAGGTGGGTTTTAAAGCGGTGAGTGAATACAGCGGCAAAACTTTAGTCTGCACACTCATTGATGGTGTGAAAAAGTGGTGGATAAAAGGAGAGGCATTACCAACTTCACCGCAGAATCCAACAACACCAAAGGGAACAAGTAAGGTCAGCGTTCCTGAAATCGAATACACCCCAAAATATAAGCTGCCTAAACAGTCACTCGCAAAAATGAAAGTCTACGAAAACGTTACGTATGCAACTCAATCACCAAGCCAACACCTCGATATTTATATGCCTAAAGGTGCCACAAAGCCCCCACTTCTTATTTGGACTCATGGTGGAGGATTCATCTTCGGCGATGAAGATTTCATGAAGTATGACGAGAGCGCCAAATTGCTCGAAGTTTTTATCAACAATGGAGTCGCAGTAGCCTCAGTAAATTACCGGTTAGCGCAGGAGGCTATTTTCCCTGCAGCAGGAACAGATACGAAAAGTGCAATTCGATTTTTGCGCGCTAATGCCGGCAAATATGGTTATGACCCAAAGAAATTCGCAACCGGCGGAGATTCCGCAGGTTCTTATCTTGCATTAATGGCAGCTATAACAGGTGATCAAGCATCACCCTTTGATAATCCAAAAGATCCCAATCTAAAGACATCAGCCTCTGTTTCTGCAGTAATTGATCTATATGGAAATTTAGACTTCTTTGAAATGACTTTGAATAATACTAAGTACCCATGTGATCAAAGCAAGAATCCATTCCCCGTTGCTGATGGAAATACCCACCCTTGGTTTGGTGATACAACTGATCCAAAAGTTCAATCCATTATGAAATCAGGTGGTCTGTACCCATATATAAAGACATCGAAATCTCTACCGGACTTTTATATTTTCCATGGGTCAGATGACTGCTCTGTAAGCCCGTATGACTCAAAGAATTTGGATAAGGCAGTCAAGGCAGTCAATGGAAAAAGTACGTTAACGATTGTGCCAGAAGCGATTCATGGAGGAGCAGGTGTTTGGAATGCCGCTATGAAAGCGGTGCCTGCAATTAAGAAAACATTGGTTACAGCAAAGAACTAGTCAACCAATGTGTGGGTTGTGAGGGTCTTTCCGAGTGGCGAGTCGGTAATTCTTCGACTTTTGGATTGTCGGATCATTAAACAACAATGCTGTGAGCTTCCTTGTCGGTGCAAAGAAGGGGAGTAGCCTTTACTTATGCGTCACACTCTCAAGATCGCTATCGCGTGCGTTTTGATTTTGGTTCTAAGTGGTTGTGGAAGTAAACCAATTCAACCGAGGGATGAGTCTGCAGCCTTGGATGGGTTGCTCACTCAATTTTCTAATCGAGTCAATCAATCTGCCAACTACCAACCTGAAATGATTTTTGAGTTTGGAAAGGGCACAGATCCAGATTACAAAGACTCAATGACAGTGGGGATTGCAGCAGCTGCAAAGTTCTGGTCCACCGATATCAAGACTTCACTTAAGTTTCCGGTCGTTTACGCAGGACTCGAAGATAAAGAGTGGTTTTTAAGCCGCCTAGCCTTTTACGGTCATTTGTCTCCTATGTACCAGTCACAAGTTGAACGTAGGATCGCTATGGATGGTGATCAAGTAAATATGGCTGGACTTCTTTATGAAGACGGAACTTATCTAATGCAGTTCCTAAGGGGTAAAGATCAAACAAAACTTAATCCACTAGATTATTCAACACCTGCTCATGAGTATTCACATGCTGCACAAACATATTTCTTAAATGGAAAAATGGATGCACTTCCATGCTGGGCCATGGAAGGTGGGGCTACTGTCTACGCTGCAATCATCGCTGGCCTATTCATTGAAAAGACAAAGGTGGATAAATACCAAATTAGAAATGGTTCGGTAAGAATGTTGCTAGGCGGTGAACAAAATGATCTCTGGGTGGCTACCGATGATCAGATTTACACCATGATTAAATCGGCCGAACCACAGAATTCACCCGAATGCACCTTCCCAGGAAAGCTTGGGTATTCACTTGGGATGTTGATGTATGAACAGTTACTCAGTAAATATGGACAGGCTAAAGCACTCGCATGGATGGAGAGTTCTTCTTCCAAGGGTTGGCAAAGCTCCTTCGAATCAGTTTATGAAATGCCCATCCAGGATTGGTATAAAAATGAGGCAATTCCCTACGTCAAAGTTGAGATAAAGAAAATTAACAAAGATTGGCCAATGAATTAATCGCTGATCATGAACGCGTATTCACTGTAAGTGTGCTGAGTAGTTCTAAGGTTTCTGGGGAACCATTCGAACTGTGGTGGGTTGTGAGGGACTCGAACTACATATCCTTCATAGGCCACATATGGATTCAATTGATCTTGATCCACAACCCATATTAGGGATGGGGTCTGACATTTACTAGATATTGAATAGATTTAGGATGGGTTTGGGCTGGGCATTGGGCTTTCACTGTTGAAGCAATCGGCCAATTCAGAGTCTTTATCGAATGAGTGCTAGCACATCAGAACAATATTGAGTTAATGGAGGCAAGTGTTACTTTTTTAGTATGAGAAAAAGTTACACAGGACTTGTAATTGCAGTATTGCTTGCGACATCATCTACTTATGCCGATGCAGCAACCATCAAGAATGGAACCCCATGCAGTCAAGTGGGGGCTAAAAAAGTTATTAGTGGCAAGACTTTCAAGTGTATTAAGTCTGGTAAGAAGAAGTTTTGGTCACCAACCCCAACAGCAACACCAACCCCAACAGCATCCGCGAATTCAGCTAACCTTTTAATTGCTT
>Ga0209442_1000006_pt1 | contig 141565 bp, 142 predicted proteins | sample LauGreSBDMM110DD_2_FD_187565 | JGI IMG/M metagenome (GOLD analysis project Ga0209442, IMG submission 187565) | Freshwater lake microbial communities from Lake Michigan, USA - Sp13.BD.MM110.DD (SPAdes) (version 2) | ecosystem: Environmental > Aquatic > Freshwater > Lake | place: Lake Michigan...
AAACAGTTGGCGTGATCCCGCAGGCGTTGGTAGACATTGAATTTGCCGACCACGACAATGATGAACTCCATGTGGTCGAAACAATGGGCCAACGAAAGCACATGATCACAGATATCTCAGATGCATTTATTACATTGCCCGGGGGAGCAGGAACCCTCGAAGAGTTTTTTGAGATCTGGGTCGGTCACTATTTAAAATTCCATTCAAAACCAGTTGTGATTTTGGATCCCTTCGGAATTTATAAGCCATTACATGAATTAATTATTCACCTTGAAGAAGAGAGATTCATTAAGCCAGGAATGCGAGAGATTATTCATTGGACAACAACTGTTGAAGAGGCCTTGAATGCATGTAAGGGCGTGTAGTTAATGAGAAATAATCACATTGCAATGAACTTGGTGATAAAAGCGCCCATCAATAAAGTGTGGCAATCCCTTGAACAGTGGGAGAGCCAAGGTGAGTGGATGCTTCTGACAAAAGTAGAGGTCACATCAAAGATTCGCGAAGGAGTTGGAACTTCTATCGCTGCATTTACGGGTATTGGAAAATTAGGGATAATGGATCACATGCAGGTGACTAATTGGCAGCCACCAAATATTTGCGATGTGATACATACGGGTCGAATTATTAAAGGCACAGGGAGATTTGAGTTAACTCAGATTGATGCCTTCACAACTCGCTTTGATTGGTCTGAAGAGATAAAGGCTCCAAGAGCAATCTTTTTATTAATTGCGCCCGGTCTCTACGCGGGAGTGAGAATCTCACTCATGGCTTTACGCCGACAACTCCAATCGGTTTAGTAACCTAGGTGCATGAGCCCTTCATCCCAAAGCCTTTCGGATGCTATTGCCGGCTTACCTGAGGAAGAGCGCATCATTTTGACGATGCACTATTTGCGCTCGATGTCGGCAGGTGAAATAGCTCAGATCCTTGGGGCACCTGAGCGCTCAGTCAACGCCATTATTGAGCAGGGTAAGGCTCGCTTACTGACAATCATGGGTATGTAGGCCTCGATTTCTACTAATGCCTATTGTGCGAGATACTTATCCACCGCAAGTAGCAGTACGAACATGACCCACTCAAGTTCTTTAAGAGGAGCAACACATGGCAGCCATGAAACCCCGCACAGGCGATGGTCCAATGGAGGTTACTAAAGAGGCTCGCTCACTTGTCATGCGAATCCCACTCGAAGGCGGAGGCCGCCTGGTTGTTGAAATGAACGCCGAAGAGGCCAACAATTTAAGCGCGGCATTACACGCGGCAGTAGGTCTAGTTAAGAAGTAATTCCGATACCGAAGCGATAGCCTTTGGTAATCATGTCTGCACTACCCATCGCTTCCACAATTGACATCAATAAAGCTGTCCAAGCTGACTCAATTTCAGTGGGTTACTTCAAAAATAATGATGGCGAATTTGAATTCATAGGCTCACTTACCTCTGAGTTAGAGCAACAATTCCAAGTAAGTTTTAGCGACAAGTTAGTTTTTTTTGCGCCCACTGGAAAAGCCGGCGAGCTATTTGAAATTCCTGTTCATGCATTGAATACAAAAACTGATAGAGTATTTTTAGTAGGAGTTGGTGATCAAAGCGCCTCTGCCTTTAGAGCTGCCGGTGCTGCGATAGGTCGTAAAGTCCGTGGTAAAAATACAACGCTCTATTCAACTATCTCGCAGGAAAAAGACCATGCGATATCTATGACACTTGGCGCATGGATGTGGAGTATGAAGTCTGACAAAAAAGAAGATACTCCAACAATTCAGATCGCTACTAAAGACAAAAAAACTATAGAGACAGCATCCGTGATTGCAAAGGCAGTGTGTCGCGCTCGCGATTTGGTTCATACACCCGCAAATATCAAAAATCCGGCATGGATGGCAAAGCAGGTGGAAGAATTTGCAAAAGGAACTGGTTTAAAAGTTCAAACTCTTTCTGGTTCACAGTTAAAAGAATTTGGTGGGCTTCGAGCAGTAGGTGGCTCTTCTCCAAAACCTGGACCACGAATGATTCAAGTTTCATACACTCCTAAACGCGCAGTTAAATCTGCTCGAGCTTTACCTCACGTGGTGTTAGTTGGTAAAGGAATAACTTTTGACACGGGTGGAATCTCTCTTAAGCGCCCTTACGACACCATGATGGCGATGAAATCTGACATGGCAGGTTCTGCCGCCGTTCTTGCAACGTTGACTGCGTTAGTTGATTTACAGCCAATGGTTAAGGTTACGGCTCTGATGATGATGGCCGAAAATTCATTCTCTGGTACAGCCCAACGTCCCAGTGATGTCATCAAGCACTTTGGCGGAACCACTGTTGAAGTCCTTAATACAGATGCTGAAGGTCGATTAGTTTTAGCTGACGGCCTTGCATTTGCTGACTCCACGTTAGACCCAGATTACTTAATTGATATTGCAACTTTGACCGGTGCTGCAACCCTTGGCTTAGGTCGACAATACGCAGCGATGTACACACGTGATGACCAACTGGCCAAGGAATTTGTAAAAGCCGGTGATGCATCAGGTGATCGTGTTTGGAGAATGCCACTGGTAGATGATTACAAGGAGGCGCTGGAAAGTGATATCGCAGATTTAAATCACACTGCAGATAAAGGTGATTTCTCTGCTGGATCTGTCACAGCTGCCTTATTCCTAGAGCACTTCGCAGGTGATCGCCGTTGGTTGCATTTAGATATTGCAGGAACCGCGCGAAGTGAAGTAGATGCAGGTGAAAACTCTAAAGGTGGAACTGGTTTTGGTGTTCGACTTCTCACGCAGTGGATAACATCCTTATGATTCGAATAGATCCTCATTCATTTTCTGAAAACTTTATTTCAGAGGATTTCTTTAAATCTCAAGCACGTGCGCGTGGTTTAGAACTTGGAGTAAGTGATTCAACCCCAGGGGCAGGTGCATTTTTGCGATTTCTTGCTTTTTCTTTGCAGGCTCAATCAGTTGTGGAAGTTGGAACAGGATCTGGCGTTGGAAGCTTATGGATATTAGATGGAATGCGTTCGACGGGAACTCTAACTTCGATAGATGACGAGATGGAACATACACAGATTGCAAAACTCGCATTTGCAGAAGCCGATATCGCCCCAACTCGAGTTCGATTAATTACTAACTCTGTAATCGATGTCATCTCAAAGTTAACCGATACTGCTTATGACATGGTAGTTCTGCGACATAATCCAGAGGATCTTAGTTTTGTAATCGGAGAGAGTTTAAGAATTTTAAGAAGCGGCGGAGTGTTAGTTATCGATAACTATTTTGGTGGTGGCAAAACACCTGATGCTGCTCAGCGCGATCCCCGTACCGTTGCTCTTCGTGATGCTGGGAAAATCATTAAGATTGACACAGAGCATTGGGTCAGTTCCATGGTCCCAGTCGGGGATGGATTATTACTTGCGACGAAGTTGTAGCAAACTAAGCCAATGATATTTCCACGCAAGAAAAATCTACCGCCAGCACCATGGTGGCAGGCAACGCAAAAACCAGCCCAAGGTAATATCGTTTTGATTGCACTATTAGCTGGAAGCGTTGGAGGCTTCTTAGGAATTACTGCAACAGGTGCTTCTATATTTAATGGGGCTAATTTGGTCTCATCCAATAGCGTAATAGAGCGTGCACCAGATTCTGTAGCAGGAATAGCTCAACGAGTTTTGCCATCTGTGGTTTCAATTAGTACTTCATCAGTTGTTGGTGGTGGCACTGGCTCTGGATTTGTTATTGATAGCGATGGATATATTTTGACAAATAACCATGTTATTGATGGAGCTGCTCGCTCTTCTGGGGTAATTCGAGTCTCTCTCAATAATGGCGCAATCTATACGGCAGAGGTAGTTGGTCGCGATGCACCATATGATTTAGCAGTTCTGAAAATAAAAGCATCCGGTCTAAAAGCCCTACAGTTTGGGGATAGTGATGAGATTGCAGTGGGCGATTCTGTAATTGCTATCGGTTCACCACTGGGCTTATCTGGAACAGTTACAACTGGAATAATTAGCGCAAAAGATCGTGCTGTTACCGCAGGTGATTCCAACAGTGAAAGCTCATATATCAACGCACTTCAAACCGATGCTGCTATAAATCCAGGAAATTCTGGAGGCCCCCTTGTAGATGCAACGGGTGCGGTCATTGGTGTTAACTCAGCTATCGCATCATTAGGAATAGATTCACAAGTTGGTTCCATTGGATTAGGTTTTGCAATTCCAATTAATCAAGCCCGTAAAACAGCTGACCAGTTGATTAAAAATGGAGTGGCAACATATCCAGTAATCGGAGTCACTTTAGATATGACCTTCAATGGCATGGGAGCAAAAATAACTGCAACAGCTAATGCAATTTTGCCAGGCAGCCCTGCTCAAGTTGCAGGGTTGCGAGGCGGAGACGTGATTACCTCATTTGAAGGTAAAGCAATTAATGGAGCAGAGGAATTAATTGTTGCCGTTCGGGCCAAAAATGTGGGAGATAGGGTCACTTTGATCTACAAGCGCGAAGGTGTCAGCAAGTCAGCGACTTTAACTCTGACTGCAGCAAAGAAATAAGTACCGTAGGCTAACTCCATGTTCTTTGATATCGGCCTTGGAGAGATGTTTGCTTTGGCAGTTTTGGCTATGTTTTTAGTTGGTCCAGAGCGCTTACCAAAAGTTGCAAGTGAGGCTGCCAAGTGGGTTAAAAAAATCCGTGAGCTCGCAAATTCTGCTACTGCAGAGTTGAAAGAAAACTTAGGTCCAGGCTTTGAAGATTTACAGCCAAAAGATTTGAACCCTAAAACTTTTGTTAAAAAACAGATCTCAGAACTATTGGATGAAGAGAATCCTAAAATTCAATCGAAAGCATCCAAGGCAATGATCGACCCAGATCTACTATGAGCGTTGTCGATCAAGTATTAGAAGCACTCTCGCGTGTCCAAGATCCAGAACTTCGCCGATCTATCACTGAACTTGAAATGGTGGAAGATCTCAAGGAATCAGAGGGATTAGTTTCACTCAAGATTTTATTAACGATTGCTGCCTGTCCGATGCAGGATCGTTTACGCAAAGATGTCACAGATGCGGTCCTAGCCGTCGATGGTGTTAAAAACGTTGATATGTCTTTTGGCGTGATGAATGAGGAGCAGAGAAATAACGTAAAGAAAATTGTTCGTGGAGGCAGAGAAAAATTCATTCCATTTGCTCAACCTGATTCACTGACACGTGTTATCGGTGTTGCATCCGGAAAAGGTGGAGTTGGAAAATCCTCAGTTACGGCAAATCTCGCAGTTGCGGCAGCAAAAAAAGGGTTAAGTGTTGGAATTCTTGATGCAGATGTCTATGGCCACTCAATCCCCAGACTCATGGGCTTGATGGGTAAACGGCCAACTGCAATTGATCAAATGTTTATTCCATTAGAATCTTTTGGCGTTAAAACTGTTTCGATGGAGATGTTTAAACCAGAGCGATCTGATCCTGTTGCATATCGTGGTCCACTGCTGCACCGCGTTCTCGAACAACTTTTATCCGATGCTTACTGGGGCGATTTAGATCTCTTACTTATTGATCTTCCACCAGGAACGGGAGACCTTGCAATCTCACTTGGTCAGCTCATTCCAAACTCAGAAATTGTGGTTGTAACGACTCCACAAATTGCTGCTGCAGAGGTTGCCGAACGTGCTGGACGAATCGCACACCAAATCCACCAACAAGTTATTGGTGTTGTAGAAAACATGTCTGCCTTCCCATGCCCTACCTGCAATGAGTCAATTTCATTATTTGGTGAAGGTGGGGGAGAGGAAACCTCCAAGCGCTTATCTCAGTTAGTTGGGTCAGATGTTCCGCTGCTTGGGAAGATTCCGTTTAGTCCACTACTCCGAACTGGTGGAGATGATGGATCCCCGATCGTCGATGGACAACCAGATTCAGACGCAGCAAAAGCGATTACAGAGATTGCAGAAAAATTAATGAAGCGAAGTAAATCTTTACTGGGAGTCCGATTGGGAGTCTCTACGTAATTCTTTCGAAATCTCTTCGGCTAAATCTGAAAGTTCGCTTCGCATAAAATCACGTGTAGCAACCTCTCCGAGTGAGTTGCGCAATGATGCTAATTCACGGGTGAGATATTCGGTATCAGCGATAGAGCGTTCATTTTGCTCGCGATCCTCATTAATTTGAATGCGATCTCTATCGGCTTGGCGATTTTGGGCAAGCAAGATTAAAGGCGCAGCATAGGATGCTTGAAGAGACAAAATAAGAGTAAGAAAGATGAATGGATAGTCATCAAAGCGTAGATCTACTGGAGCTGTGAAATTCCAAACAACCCAACTCATAACAAATACCGTCATATAAACAAGAAAACGAGCAGTACCCAAAAACCTTGCAAAGCGCTCTGATAAACGTCCAAATGCCTCGCTATCGATATGTGGTCGAAGCGAGCGACGTGTTTGGCGAGGAGTATCTAATCCAAAATTGCGAGCCATTTCTCCTCCTTAAAGATTCTCTGTTGTGTAAGCGACGGGTGATTTTTCTCTGTGATCATGGCGCCAGTTCTCTGGCAATAAGTGATCGAGCACATCATCGACAGTAACGGCGCCAAGTAATCTTTCATTGGAGTCAACTACTGGCAAAGAGAGCATGTTGTAGCTAGCTAAATGTGAAGCAACTTCATGCAAAGTAGCATCAGGATCAACTCCCTTTGAATCATTATCGGCAATAGCTCCCAGCAGGGTTGCAGGTGGTTCGCGCAATAATCTTTGATAGTGCACGGTGCCTATGAATCGCCCAGTTGGTGTTTCAGTTGGCTGTCGACAGATGTAAATCTGGGATGCAAGTGCAGGAGAGATCTCTTTTTGTCGAACAGATGCCAATGCATCTGCAACTGTTGAGTTTGCAGTCAAAACAATTGGCTCTGTTGTCATCATTCCACCAGCAGAATAATCTTCATATGTCATAAGACGTAGAACATCTTCTGCATCTTCAGGTTCCATTAAATCAAGGAGCGCGTTAGCTCGTTCTTCGCCAATCTCGCGCAGCAAATCTGCAGCATCATCTGGATCCATCTCTCCTAAGACATCTGCTGCTCTTTCACCCTCTAGCTCAGCCAAAAGTGAGACGCGATCGCTTTCATCCATCTCTTCAAGCACATCTGCGAGACGTTCATCATTTAATCCACTAGCAACTTCAATTCGCCGCTTTGGTGCCAACTCCCCAAGTACAGCGGCTAGATCTGCAGCACGTAGATTTGCAAGAGTCGAGAGTAAATTAATAACACCTTGATTTTGTTCAGGAAATGCAAAGCCAGTGACTTCTTCCCATGCAACCGTTGATGTTACTCCTTTGCGACGCAAGCCACGACCGCGGCGCATGATGTGTACTCTCTTAATCAACCAATCACCAGAAGGCGTTTGTTCCATTCCCATATCTTCAACAACTACTGCTTCATCGGTTTCAATTAATGTTATTGAACGATCAAGCATCTCACCGAGTACTAGAACTTCACCGGCACGCGTATCAAAGCGTCGCATATTCAAAAGCCCTGTGATGACGACGGCTCCATTTTCAATTGAAGTAACTCTTGTAATTGGAACAAAAATTCGTCTACGAAGTGGAACCTCTACAACTAAACCTAGAATTCTTGGTGGTTCGTTATTTGTTCTAAGGGTCGCAACAGCATCTCGCACCTTACCTACTGGATCACCATTTGGATCAAAGACCGCGGTGCCTGCAAGACGGGCGAGAAATACTCGGTTTAGGAGATTGCTGCTCATGGGTTAAGGGTACCTTTGTCCTATGAGTGCAGGCCAATCAATAAGTAGAGATCACCACACGGCCATTCCTGCCAAACCAGATCTCATCCGATTATTCATCGGAATGATTGGAATTGGTACATCTGGTCCATTAATTGCACTGAGCAGTATGCCAATTCTGACCTTAATTTTTTGGCGAAATCTTGGAGGCGCCCTTTTCACACTTCCATTCGCATTACGTCATTCGCGAGATCGAACCGGCGTTAAATGGGCGGTAGTTGCCGGAGTACTTTTGGCTCTTCACTTCATTGGTTTCTTTATGGCAATGCGCATGACATCTGTTGCAGCAGGAACAGCGTTGGTTGCATTGCAACCAATATTTACCGCCCTTTTTGTAAAGCTAAGTGGCGGTCACATTCCATCTTCTGCATGGCTTGGAATGATTGTCTGTTTTGTAGGAGTAGGTCTTGTTTCAGGTGTTGATCTTCAGATTTCAGTTCGAGCATTTACCGGCGATGTTGCTGCGATTATTTCAGCCGCACTTGCCGCCGCCTACATCATGGCCGGAGCAAAGGCTCAAAGAACTTTAGAAACTTCTACTTACACAACTATTTGTTACTTTGTCTGTTCCATGACAGCGCTTCCTATGGCTTTAATTGCAGGAAATGAAATCACGAACTTCTCTGGCAAAGAATGGCTAGTTCTCCTAGGGCTTATCGTCGGAGCACAGTTGTTAGGCCACACGATGTTTAACTCAGTCTTAAAAAGAGTATCACCGGCAATTGTTTCCTTGATTGTTTTCTTCGAAGTTCCATTGAGTGCACTTTTGGCGCTATGGTGGCTGGGGCAAAAACCACCAATTGGTATTATTCCGGGGATCGTATTGATCTTAATTGGCTGCGTATTAGTTGTCACTAGAACTAGAGGTAACACCAATGATTGACCTGCACACCCACACAACATCAAGTGATGGCACTGATTCTCCTCGGGAGTTAGTAAACAAAGCTATTGTGCAGGGTTTAGATGTTTTAGGAATTTCTGATCATGACACAACTTCTGGTTGGCAAGAGGCCACAGAGTCTCTTCGCGGAAAGTTAAAGCTTGCCTTGGGCGCTGAAATCTCCTGTCTAACTGATGATGGAATTAGTGTTCATATGCTCGGACTTTTGTTTGATCCACTTCATGAACAGATGCAGACGGTTCTTGAAGAAACGCGTGATGGCCGTTTGCCACGTATGAGAAAAATGATTCAAAAAATGCAGGCAGAGGGTTTTGATATTTCCATCGAAGATGTAGAAAAAGCGATGCCTGATGGAGCGACAATGGGACGTCCCCATCTTGCTGATGCCCTTGTTTCTAAAAAAATTGTTAAATCACGAGATGAAGCATTTACCGACCTACTTCACAATGAGTCACGGTTTTATGTTTCACACGCAGCACCAACTCCGGTTGAGGCTGTCAAACTGATTCGCCGTGCTGGGGGTGTAGCAGTTATTGCACATCCATTTGCCTCAAGGCGAGGACAAATTTTGGGCACAGATGACTTTACTGAGTTAGTCATCGCTGGTTTAAATGGAATTGAAGTTGATCATCGTGATCAAAATCCATCAGAGCGGGCCATGTTGCGTGCGATCGCTACTGATTTAGATTTAGTGATAACCGGAAGCAGTGATTATCACGGAACCGGAAAACTTAATTCATTGGCAGAAAACCACACTGATAAGGCACAATGGGAGAGGCTTGAAGCACAAGCAAATGCTAGAAGGGTTGTTTCACTATGAACGAGATCAGTGCAATAACTTTTGCAGTCCAATCCTTTGTTACCTTGTTTGTAATTATGGATCCACCGGGTGCGACACCAATTTTCTTGGGATTAGTTGGCGATAAGGCACCGCGAGTACGTCGGATTCTTGCAATTCAGGCAGCAGCCGTCTCACTTCTTGTGATCTCAATCTTTGCTCTCTTTGGCCGTTTTATTTTGGGCTATCTCAATATCTCCATGGAAGCTTTGCAAGCAGCCGGTGCACTTTTACTTTTGCTAGTTGCATTAGAACTGTTAACTGGAAATAACTCAAAATATGGTGATGGATCAAATCCAAATGTTGCATTGGTCCCACTAGGCACTCCAATTTTGGCAGGACCTGGCGCAATTGTTGCAACCATGATCTTTGTTCAACAAGTTGATTCACCTGAAATGGCATTTGGATTAATGGCTGCTGTGATCGCTGTTCATGTTGCTATCGCTGCCGCGTTGATGGCTTCAACAACAATTCTGAAAGTCATCAAAGAAGCTGGCGTCACTTTGGTTGCAAGAATTGCTGGCTTATTACTTGCTGCAATTGCAGTTCAGATGTTAGTTGATGCGATTCGGATTTTTGTTCAAAACTAAATAAATATTTAGCCGAATAAATTAGCTATCTTTAAATTTTTTGGTTCGAACACGTGAGCGTTCAGTTTTTGCTTTCGGTGCATCCTTTTTTACTGGTGTGGAGCTTTTGCTTGTTCGACCTTCAACTTTTGCGACCGGCTTTGCTTTAACAAGTCGTCCAGTTGAACCAGATGGGATATTGAGGGTTTTGTATAGGTGCTCAGAAGAGGAGTAAGTCTCTTCAGGTTCTGCAAGACCAAGGTCTAAAACAGTGTTAATCATCTTCCATCTAGCAAGTTCATCCCAGTCAACAAATGTCACAGCGATTCCATGGGCGCCTGCTCGAGCAGTTCGTCCAATACGGTGAACATAGGTCTTCTCGTCCTCTGGGCATTGATAATTGATAACGTGAGTTATTCCATCAATATCAATTCCACGTGCAGCAACATCTGTTGCAACAAGCACATCAGATTTGCCCGCCTTAAAATCACTTAACGCTTTTTCACGGGCACCTTGCCCCAAGTCACCATGAATGGGTGCTGCTTTAAATCCACGTTCAAGCAAATCCTCAGCAGTTTTTTGCGCAGTGCGTTTTGTGCGACAAAAAACCATTGTCGGCCCGCGACCATCGGCCTGCAAAATTCGAGCAAGCATTTCAATTTTATCCATGGCATGAGCGCGTAAAACATGCTGTGCAATTCGAGTGACAACCGCACCTTCATCTTCGCTATCTTGGGTACGAATGTGAATTGGTTGATTCATAAATCGACGCGCTAGAGCGATGATGTCACCAGGCATCGTTGCTGAAAACAGCATCGTTTGGGCACGGTTAGGAGTACTTGCCAAAATCTTTTCAACATCGGGTAAAAACCCTAGGTCCAACATCTCATCAGCCTCATCTAAAACTAGGCGAGATACTTCCTTGAGTTTTAACTGACCTTGACGAGAAAGATCAAGCAGTCGCCCTGGTGTTCCAACAACAATCTCAACTCCGGCATGTAAGGCTTCGATCTGCGGTTCAAATGCTCGCCCTCCGTAAACAGCCAAGGTTCGAATGCCACGATTTGATGCAAGCTCTTCGATATCCCTGGTTACCTGAGTACATAGTTCACGGGTTGGAACCACAATTAAAACCTGAGGTAAACCCTTCTTTGAAAAAGACTCCCACTCGGCATCATGGGGTGCTATCACGCGCTCAATGACCGGAATTCCAAAAGCTAAAGTTTTACCAGTTCCAGTCTTTGCTTGACCAATAACATCACCATCTGCCAAAGCAATCGGAAGGACCATCTCTTGAATAGCAAATGGTGCCAAGAAGCCATGCGCATGCAAAGCTTCGATCGTTTGGCTGCGTAGTGGAAGCTCTGCAAAAGTTAAGGTCACGTTAAAAAGCGCCGCGACAGGCTAAATGCAGATTCAATGTTGAACTCATAGTACTAATCCTATCGGCTTTAATTGCGTGGAAAACCTGAAATACCGCGCCACATGAGGTTATTAACTAATTCCACTGCATTTTCTCTCGTTAATTTACTATCGCGCTCCAACCAATGACGGGCAGTAACTTGGGCATATCCAATCATTCCGACACCAATGAGCATCGATGCCTCTTTTGATAAGCCTGTATCGATTGCAATGACTGCACTGGCTGCGGCAGCACAGTCATATGTCATGCGATTAAGACGTTCACGAACTTGTGGCTCCACACTCATATCGCTTTCAAATAAGAGTCTAAAAGCTTCGCCCTCTTTTTCAATAAAAGAAAAATAAGTGTTAACTGTTGCAAAGACACGATCTTTGTTATCAGGGGTTGAGGCAATAGCTTTTTGAATTTCAAAAACTAAAGAGTCAATATGAAGGTCAAGGACTGCCAGATATAAATCTAATTTAGATGGAAAATGCTGATAAAGAACAGGCTTAGAGACTTTTGCGCGATCGGCAATCTCATCCATCGCAGCAGAGTGATAACCAGCGGCTGTAAATACTTCCAGAGCCGCTGAGAGCAATAACGCCCGGCGCTCATCTCGGGGCAAGCGTGGTTTGTTTGCTAACTCTGCATTACTCATTTGCGTAATCCTACGGCAGAATTACCCATTATGAACCGCACTTATGAAGGAATTCGAATCCTCTTGGTACATGCCCACCCTGATGATGAAACTATCAACAATGGGGCCACAATGGCCAAGTACGCTGCCGGTGGCGCAGGTGTAACCCTGATTACTTGCACACGCGGTGAAGAAGGTGAAGTACTTGTTCCAGGTCTTGTTCACCTTGCAAGTAGTGATCAAGATCAACTTGGTACTCACCGTGAGGGGGAACTCTCTTTAGCAATGAAAGAATTAGGAATTACCGACTTTAGATTTCTTGGAGCGCCATCAGTAAAGTTTCGTGACAGTGGAATGATGGGAACTGAGCCAAACAATAACCCAGATGTTTTTTGGCAAGCAGATATTGATTCTGCAGCGCAATATTTAGTAGATGTTATTGAAGAAGTTAAGCCACAGATATTGATCACTTATGACGAATTTGGTGGCTATGGTCATCCTGATCATATTCAGGCACATCGAATTGCAATGCGAGCTTCAGAAATTGCAGAGTGGAAGATTCAGAAAATATATTGGAACACAATGCCTAAATCGGTTTTAGCTCAAGGAATTGAAAAAATGAAAGAGATTGGCTCAGATTTTTTTGGAGCAGAAACAGTTGATGATCTTCCATTCGCAAAAGATGATAAGTTCGTGACGACCCTAGTCGACGGTAGTAAATTTGTAGATTCAAAACTTGCCGCAATGAAGGCACATCAAACTCAAATCACTTTAGATGGTCCATTTTTTGCTCTTTCAAATAACTTGGGCCAGCAGATTTGGGGAGATGAGTACTACACGCTGGTCAAGGGCGAAAAGAGTGAGCCTTTTGATGAACAGGGCCGTGAGACAGATTTAGCATCTGGAATAATTGTGAAATGAAGTATCTCTACTCCATTTTTTTAGGGCTGGCATTGGGTGCAAGCTCTGTATTTGTTTATAACCTGTATCCACCATTTGGCCTGATTCTTTCAATAGCAGCAACAAGCTTTGGAGTGTGGGCCTCTGGCCGAAAGTGGGGCGGTCGCACCTATCGATTCATAACTGCATTTGTTTGGGGATTTGTAGTTTTACGCGCAGGATTTCCCGGGTTAAATGATGAGTACTTAATACAAGGCGATGGCTTAGGAACTTCACTTTTAAATATTGGATTTATCGCAGTTATTATCGCAATTATTATGCCTTTGTAGCTTCTAAACCTTCAAATTTAATTCCATCAGATACCGAGATTTCTAAAGTACGGGCGCATACCTTCACATCAAGCTAGGACCAAGTTTGTCCTTCTGGCGTATCTTTGATGATCAAACCTAACTCTTCTAACTGAACGCGCAGTTCATCACTTTGTGCCCAACGTTTTTCACTTCGAGCAAGAGAGCGTGCATTAAGAAGATCCTGCATTGCAGTTGTAAGGGTTTTTTCCTCAACGCCTGCGTCAAGATGTAACCCAAGAACCTGATCTGCATATAAAAAGATTGCACGTTTATTTGATTGTTCACTTTTTTCGATTGCACGCAAGCGAAGCAGAATTTTTGGTGTGTCCAAGTCATTATTAATCGCTGACTCAATCTCAGGGTCAATTCCCCATGCCTCTTGGCTCTGCTCTTCAAGAGCCCACGCCGAGATCTTGCTCCGCCAGCGAAGTAGAAGTTCATGGGCAGATTCAATTGATTTCCACGTTAAATCCATCTGTGATCGATATCGATTCTCTAAAAGACAGAGTCGAAGGGCGATGGGATCAATACCGCGGTCAATTACATCCTGGAGTAAAAGAGTATTTCCAGAACTTTTCGACATTTTTTTTCCTTCAAACAAGAGATGCTCACCATGCACCCAAATATCAACACTCTCTGTGCCGGTAATTGCATTGGACTGCGCACGTTCATTTTCATGGTGTGGAAATCGAAGATCAATTCCACCAACATGAACATCAACATGGTTATTTAGAAGCTCTAGGGACATGGCCGAGCACTCAATATGCCAACCTGGAAAACCTACGCCCCATGGTGATGGCCAGACCATCTGTGTTCTACTTCCAGCATCTTTCCATAAAGCCCAATCTGCATGGAATTTTTTTGCACCATCTTCAGAGGATTCATGCTTATGGCCAGGTTTTAGTGCATCGAGTCGATTACCACTTAACTCGCCGTAGCCTTTAGAGCTATGGGCATCAAAGTAAACAGATCCATCATTTCCAAGGTAGGCAGAGCCTTTGTCTATTAACTCCATAATCATCGATTGCATCAGTTCAATGGACTGACTTGCCTTTGGGTAAAGCTTTGCTTTTCTGATATTTAATCGAGCTAAATCAATATGAAATTTCTCTTCATACTTTCGAGCTATCTCAAAGGGATCAATCTTTTCGATTGAGGCCTGGGTTAAAATCTTGTCATCTTCCTGAAAATCCTCGCTCATATGTCCAACATCTGTAATATTTTGAACCAGAGTGACTTCTAATCCAGATAACGTCAGAGCGCGTGATATTAAATCAGCTAGTAAAAATGTTCTTAAATTTCCAACATGTGCATCTCGATAAACTGTCGGTCCGCAGCAATACATAGAGGTAGCGCCGTTGTGGCTAGCGACTTCCTTTAATTCACGAGACTGGGTGTCATATAAGCGCAAGGTCATTTCTTTGCAATGACCTCTCTCCAGATGAAAATCTCATTATGAGAGAATTCAATTAACTCTTCATGGCGATTTCTTAACGTTGTAGGGCTCACAAGATATCCAACGATGTCGCGAAAACCACCATCGGGATCGTGCAAGCGAATACTCACCCTTTTTCCGATGAGGCCAGCAAAGGTGGATTCTAGCTCTGTGGGCATGTGCCTACGATAAACCGAACAAGCAAATCTGGCGATGTAGGTGAGGTACGCGTTAGAATTCCACCAATCAAATCACCATAAATCTGGAGGCCTGTTGTGACCTATGTGATCGCCCAACCTTGCGTCGATGTTAAAGATAAGTCCTGCATCGAAGAATGTCCTGTGGACTGCATTTATGAGGGTGATCGCATGCTCTACATCCAACCTGATGAATGTGTCGACTGCGGAGCGTGCGAACCAGTCTGTCCAGTTGAGGCGATTTATTATGAAGATGACGTTCCTGGAGTTTGGAAAGAGTTTGGCGCAGTCAATACAGAGTTTTTTGTTGAGATTGGTTCGCCAGGTGGTGCAAGTAAAGTTGGAGCAACCGGTAGCGATCATCAGATAGTCACCGCCCTTCCACCAAAGAGCGAGTAAAAATTGCGAGCACAGCTCCCTGATTTCCCCTGGGATGCTTTAGTGCCATTTGGCGACAAGGCACGTGCACATCCCAATGGGATTATTGATTTATCACAGGGAACACCTGTTGATCCAACTCCAGAGTTCATTCAAAAAGCTTTTCGTGATGCATCAAACTCACCCAGCTATCCAGTTACAGCTGGAACGCCAGAGTTGCGTGCTGCAATTAAAAACTGGGCAATCCAACGCCTTGGTGCAACTGGGGATTTTGATGTTCTTCCCGTTATTGGTTCTAAAGAGTTAGTTGCGTGGCTACCAACAATTATTGAAGCAACCAAAGTTTTAATCCCAGAGATTGCATATCCCACATATCACGTGGGTGCGTTACTAGCCGGCGCCGAATCAATTCCCGTTGCAATCGATGCCACATCATGGCCAGCTGCCGATCTTGCCTGGTTGAACTCACCTTCAAATCCAACAGGACGAGTACATAGCGAACAAGAGATCAAGACCTGCATCCAATGGTCTCGAAAAAATAATTCAGTATTGATCTCTGATGAGTGTTATCTAGAGTTTGATCAATCTGCCCAATCACTTTCTGTTTTGTCTCAGACTGGGGGTGAGAACACAAATATCCTTGCAGTGCACTCTTTATCTAAACGCTCGTCAATGGCCGGATATAGAGCAGCCTTCATAATTGGTGATAGCGCACTCATTGCCCGCATTCGAGAGATTCGAAAACATGCCGGCATGATGGTTGCCTTGCCGGTCCAGAAGGCAATGACAGTTGCATTATCTGATGATGCACACGTGGCACAGCAGCGCGATCGCTATAACGCCCGCAAAGATGCAATGCGTCCGGCATTAATCGCTGCTGGATTTACTATTGAATATAGTGATTCAGGTCTATATCTCTGGTGCACTAGAAATGAAGATGCATGGATAAGTATTGCCTGGCTAGCTGATTTAGGAATTTTGGCAACACCTGGAACTTTCTATGGAAAGGCTGGAGCTAAACACATACGTATAGCTATGACTGCAACGGATGCACAGATCGCCGATGCAGCTTCACGTTTAAAGAGATAACCGATGGCCACGGGGATATTGCTCGTTGGTGGGTTTGGTACTCGACTTATGCCTCTAACGAAAAATACACCAAAGCCCATGCTCACAGTTGCCGGAATTCCTGTAACCGAGCATCAACTCAATATGGCTAAAGCTGCAGGTATTACGCAGATAGTTCTTGCAACATCCTATTTATCAGAGCTGTTCACTCCATATTTCGGGGATGGCTCAAAGTGGGGCATGCAGATTCAATACGCAGTTGAGAAAACTCCCTTAGGTACAGGTGGAGCGATTCGAAACGCTTCCAAATTAATAAATTCATCAGAATCTATTGTCATTTTAAATGGCGACGTCCTGAGTTCCCATAATCTCTCAGAACAAATTCGACAGCATGAAGAGCACGATGCCGATGTGACTTTGCATCTAACGAAAGTAGAAGATGCTCGTGCATATGGATCTGTTCCAACTGACTCCAATGGTCGGGTTACTGCCTTCCTTGAAAAAATGGAGAATCCAGTAACCAATCAAATTAACGCCGGGTGCTATGTCTTTAATCCTCGCGTTCTTGAATCAATCGCATTAGATACTGTTGTATCCGTTGAGCGAGAAACTTTTCCTGCTCTAGTTGCAAGGGGTGCAGCGGTGTTTGGTTATTTAGAGAGCTCATACTGGGTAGATATTGGAACTCCTCAAGCACTCATGAATGCATCAACTGAGATTGTTAAACGCCAAGGTGATTTTTTGGTTATGCCCGGTTCAACCGTTGATCCATCGGCCCAAATCATTGGCGGCAGCAGCATTTCCTCGAACTGCCAGATTGGAGCAGGTGCGTTAATCCACTCTTCAATAATTGAATCAAACTGTTCCATTGGCTCCAACGCTCAGATCATTGGTTCCTATATTTGCCATGGAACCAAGGTGGCAGATGGCGCAAAAATCGATAGTTCCTATGTGACAAACCAGGAAATTATTTCAATTCCTTAAATTTTCTTTATTGATTACGAGTTTTTGTTGAAATTCAGGCTCAATTTCGGCCATTAACCACCATTTATCTTCAATTTCGGCTCATTCTTAACCGCCAATTCACCTCTGCGGACTTGACAGATACGAGTTACACGCGTGTAATTCACCTATAACTAATCTTGTCCACAAGGGATGAGATCATGAAAGCTAATGGAGAATTGAGCCTATGCCGATCCAACCCGCGGCCTCTTCCGGCCAGATCCCCACGTCCGGTCCAACAATCACCCTTGCCTCTGGCGAAAATATGGAGCTCTCATGGCAGGAGCGTGCCCTTTGTGCACAAACCGACCCAGAGGCTTTCTTTCCTGAAAAAGGTGGCTCTACTCGCGAAGCAAAGCGAGTCTGTCTTTCTTGTGATGTTCGTGCAGAGTGCTTGGAATATGCACTGGCACATGATGAACGCTTTGGAATTTGGGGCGGACTTTCAGAACGTGAACGCCGCCGCCTAAAGCGCCGATCTGCGTAAAGTAATTTCCCCTTATCTCTTTTGAGATAGCGAGTCTCTTTTGAGATAGCGAGGTGTATTCATGGCCGCAAAAGCTCTCGAAGATAAGTTCCGCGTTGTTGCAGTTCTTGTTACGCACAATGGCGCTTTGTGGTTACCCGAAGTTGTTGCAGCGCTAGGTTCACAAACTCGACCAATTGATTTCATCTCTGCAATTGACACTGGCTCCACCGATTCATCTACAAAATTATTAAAGTCAGCAAGAATTCCATTTATAACAACGGAATCCGATGCTGGATTTGGCAAAGCAGTTTCACTTGTTATGCAAACTTTGCCAGAGTGTGAAACAGATGAATGGATCTGGCTGATTCATGATGACTGCGCTCCAGCACCAACAGCGCTCGCACAACTTCTTGAAGCAGTACAAGAGCGCCCACAAGTTGTCATGGCTGGTCCAAAACTTTTAGGGTGGCATGATCGAACGCACTTACTTGAAGCTGGAGTCAGTATTGCCGGTAATGGTGCGCGCTGGACTGGTCTTGAAACTAATGAGTACGACCAAGGCCAACATGATGGCAATCACGATGTTTTAGCAGTTAGTACTGCAGGGGCATTGATCCGACGAGATGTCTATGAAGAGATTGGTGGACTTGATCCCAATCTGACTTTGTTTAGAGATGATGTGGACTTTGGTTGGAGAGTTCGAATTGCTGGGCACTCTGTTCTTGCCGCAACTAATGCAGTTGCCTATCACGCACAAGCTGCGGCAAATGAGCGCAGAGTTGTAGACGTTGAAGGCGCACTACTGCACCGCCCACTTTTATTAGATCGCCGCAATGCAGCCTATGTTCTTCTGGCCAACTCGACGTGGTGGATTTTGCCATGGTTAATTGTTCAACTGCTGGGCTCCGCATTTGCGCGAGCAATTGGATATTTACTCCTGAAACTTCCTGGTTATGCCGGCGACGAACTACTTGCAATTACAACCTTACTTATAAAACCACAACGAATTCTTCAAGCTCGAAGGCTTCGCAAAAAACATCGCTTTGTTTCATCACGGGTTGTCTCTGCCTATATTCCTCCGCGTTGGTCGCAGTTTCGCCATGGAAGTGACTATGTAATTGAAACTCTTCGATCCAAGATATTTCGCCACGAGCAAAGTAGCCAAGTCACATCAATCTTGGAGTCAAATGAAGAAGATGAGGATCTACTGACTCCAGTAAAGAGCAATGAGTGGGCGAAATTTTTCAAGAGGCCAGAGATTTTGGGATTTCTGATTCTCGGTTTTATTACACTTCTTAATTCACGACAAAGATTTGGTGACTTAGTTGGTGGCGCACTGGCCTTAGCCCCTGAAGGGGCCACAGATTTATGGCGTGTGTACTTTGAATCGTGGCATCAAGTTGGAATGGGCTCCTCGAGTGCAACACCTAGCTGGGTAGCAATAATTGCACTTGGCTCAATCTTTACTCTTGGCAACGCATCGCTTTTTGTCACGATACTATTTTTAATCGCCCCACTTTTGATTATGTGGTCTGCTTTGAATCTACTGAAGAAATTAACTCAAAATCTTTGGATATCAATTCCAGCAGCATTTTTATATGCAATTTCACCGGTAACTCTTGCCGCAATTTACTCTGGAAGATTGGCAACTCTGGTCATATTAGCTCTTGCTCCAGTTGTTGCTGCTTCCATGTATAAATGGGAAGCAATTGAAACTATAAGTTGGCGACAGATATTTGGAATCGCATTACTGCTCTCAATTCTCTATGCATTTGCACTGATGGTTTTTGTCATGGCTGTTATTGCACTCATAGCAATTTCAATTTCAGATTATGAAAAACATGCTCATCTAGCCAACGATGAACTTTATGCCCACAGATTCAAAAAACGTGCCGTAGCTGTTTTCCTACCCTTTCTCGTAAATGTTCCTTATTCATTAGAGGCGATAATTCAACCAAGTCGATTCTTGGTTGAACCGGGAATTTCAATTCCTGGTGCTGGGGTTGTTAAAACAGTTCTAGGAGATCCTGGTGGAGTTTTACCAATCTGGCTAGTTAGTCCAATCTTGTTAGTTTTGTTTGTTTCATTATTTTCGACAACACAGGCCCGCAGGATGGCCGAGTACGGTGTGGGCCTATTGGCTTTGGCAGCAGTAATTAGTTCACTCAATATTTCTACACATGGAAACGAAGGATCAACCAAGGCATGGGCCGGTCCTGTAATCGCTTTTGCAACCTTGGCAGCGATTTGTGCCGGTACTGTTTTGCTGGATCGATTGCGCCAAACGTTAGTTTTAAGTCACATTCATTATCGACACTATTTATCTGCATTTCTACTTCTTACAACAATTGTTTATGGAGTTTTAGCATCGGTATTTTCGGTCACATTAGGAGCACAATCCCTCGTTCAAGCCAATCGTGCAACAGTGATGCCTGCATTTCTAAATGTTGAAGGTGACGTAAAGATCTTAGTTTTGCGAGAAGTTGCATCGGGAAATCAAAAAAAGATTCAATTCTTTATTTCACGGGGTGAAGATATTTCTATGAGTGATCCTGATGTCGCACCAGCACAGACCGATGCCATTGCACAGGCAGCCCTGGGTCTAATTGATGGCTCAGGCATCACAAGCAGTACGGTTCTTAGTGATTACGGTATTAAATATGTTTTTGCCAAAGCCCCGATTAAGAAAGAGACAATTCGATCCATCGATGGCCTTGGTGGATTTACTAGAACCTCTGAAACCTCTGCTGGGGTAGTGTGGCAAGTAATTGGAGAAACTGGGCGATTGATTTTTGTTACTGATAACGGAGCCAAGATATTTTTGAAATCTGGCGTTGAGGGAGCACAAGTAAACCTTCCATCTGCAGGAACTTTGACATTAACTGAAACATATAATCGATCTTGGCAAGTACTTCAAGATGGTTTCCGACTTGAACGCAGCAAAAATGAAATGGGCTTACCAATATTTAAAGTCGAGCAAGCCGGTGAAATCTCCCTTATTCACGATGGAACTATTCGCCGAGGGTGGATATCTCTACAACTGATCTTCTTCACAACACTTTTTGTATTAGTCCTTCCAGGTGGACGCCGTAAGCGTGAAATATCCGATAAGGAGCTGGCATGAAGTTAACTAGGCCAATTCAATTTATCGTTATTTTTCTCATTACATTTGGTTTGGCAAATCTTGTTGATGCGACAACTTCATCAAAGACTTATACAGAGTCTTTTCCAGCAGTGGTCTGCCCACCTACGTTGGCGGGTTTGTCCTCACAAATTTCATTGGCTTCAACAAAAACTCCCTTCCAAAGGCTGCAAGAGCGAACTGCGAAAACTACTGCGGTAAAACTCTTAAGGCTCCCAGTTAACGCTGATTCCTTGTTAATTAGCAGTGAAGTGACTACGCCAGTTAATTGGCAAAGCCGTGCAGGCCGTTGGGGTGGTGCCGCACTTTGCATTGGCCCTGTCACATCACAGTGGTTTGTTGGTGGCAGTGCCGATGTCACAACTAGGGGACGTCTTGTTGTAATTAACTCCGGACTCAGTGATGCCATTGTTGATATTCAGGCTTTTTCAGAAAATGGTAAACAACAACTACAAACAATTAATGTGAAGGCGAAAAACTATTCAGTTGTCGCCGTTGATACCTTTGCACCAGGAGATCAATCTCTAGCGATATTGGTTGAACCTCAATCAGGGCGAATCAATTCATTTGTAATCGATGAGCAAGGTCAAGGTCTGCGATCTATTGGTGGTGACTTAGTAAATTCAATAAGTGCTGCAAGTAAATCACTGACCATTCCAGCAATACCAGTTCAAAAACCTTCACGAGGTCAAACTAGTTCCACAGGCCACACCGTTCGAGTTTTGGCCCCAGGACAAGTCGATGCAGACATAACCGTGGAAGTTCTCTCGGCCGATGGTGTTTTTATTCCTGTAGGTCTTAACTCACGGTTAATTTCAGCCGGTCAAGTAACAGAGTTTGACTTGAAGCCAGATATTTCATCCGAGGCATTTGCAATCAGGATCAAATCTACAGAGCCAATTGTCGCTGCAGTAAAATCAAGAATTACTGCCGCTGGAAAATCTGACTATGTTTGGAGCACTCCAGCTCCAGAACTTGCTGAATTAACAATGGCAATTACAGGTCTATCACCATTGATCGTTTTTGCTGGTGAGCAGATCAATGTTTCAATAGATCTGACATTAGTCAACGGAAAAACTGTAAGTAAGAGCGTGGTCGGAAATGACATCGCGACCTGGAGACCCCCATCATCAGCGCGCTCTCTCACAATTACAAAGGTCAAAAAAGGCAGTTTTGCAGGGGCGATTGTGACTTCTATTAATGGAATTGGGTATTTCCCCTTTGCTATTGGTAGTGAATTGGCAAAGATAGAAATCCCAGATTCAAACATTCAAGTTTTAAATCCTTGATAATCCCAAGTTTTCTCACCCCACCCCACTAATCTTGAGTTCATGAGAATCCAAGGTGGGCGAAGTTGCTCCCGAGCTGGTTGTAAATCCTTTGCAACTATGACCTTGACTTATATTTATGCAGAGTCAACGGCAGTTGTTGGTCCCTTGGCTACCTATTCAGAGCCTCATGCATACGATCTCTGTGTCCTACACGGAACTAGATTGAAAGTACCAAATGGTTGGAATGTCATTAAAGCTGAAATTACTAATGAAGAAGTCGGCCCAAGTGATGATGATTTGATGGTTATTGCAGATGCGGTCAGAGAAGTTGCATCACATACTGTTGAAACAAATTCTGTAAATAATGCAATTCCAAACGGACAACAGATAGGCCGTCGCGGGCACTTACGCTCTGTCCCAAATTAATTTTATTAATGGATATTTCACCAAATGTATTTAAGGCCTACGACATCCGTGGCCTGGTTGAGAGTGAATTAGATTCTGATTTTGCATTTGAAACAGGTATTGCCTTTGCTCGTTTTTTACAAATAGAACGCGAACCCGCAACAGTAGTAGTCGGTGAAGACATGCGGCCATCGTCACCTGATTTAGCTGATGCTTTTTCAGCTGGTGTGACTTCTCAAGGTATGGATGTAATTCGAATTGGTTTAGCATCAACAGATTTAATGTATTTTGCTTCAGGAAAACTTGGGTTACCCGGTGCAATGTTTACTGCAAGTCATAACCCAGCTGAATACAACGGAATAAAACTCTGCTTAAGTCAGGCCCGCCCAATCGGTAGAGAGTCAGGGCTACTAATGATTGAAAAATTCGTTAGAGAAGGCTCACCGATTGCATTAAGAAATGTTGGCATCGAAAAGCATCAAAATATGCTGGAAGAGTATGTTGATCACTTATTAACACTTGTTGATCTAGATCAAATTCGTCCATTAAAGATAGTCATAGATGCTGGAAACGGTATGGCTGGATACACCGCACCGGCAATTTTTTCCAGACTCAACTGCGAAGTAATCCCGATGTACTTTGAATTAGATGGCAGTTTTCCAAACCATGAGGCAAATCCACTAGATGAGTCAACGCTGGCTGATTTGAAAAAAGCTATGAAGGAAAACTTGGCAGATCTTGGACTTGCCTTTGATGGAGATGCCGATCGCTGTTTTCTTGTAGATGAAAAGGGCGAGGCGATTAATCCATCGGCTCTGACGGCATTGATCGCCGAACGCGAGTTAAAGCGAAATCCTGGCTCAAAAATTATCTATAACTTAATTTCATCCCGCACTGTTCAAGAAGTGATCTCTGAAAATAATGGCATTGGCCTTCGATCTCGAGTAGGTCATTCAAATATCAAAAAAATGATGGCAGATAGCGGTGCAGTTTTTGGCGGAGAGCATTCGGGACATTTTTACTTTAAAGATTTTTGGCGGGCTGACTCTGGTGCTTTGGCGGCCCTGCATGCCATCGCTGCACTTGGAACAAGTCAAGTGAGCATCTCCCAACTTTTGGCCCCGTACTCGCGATATGTTCAAAGTGGAGAGATCAACACAAAAGTAGCTGATGTCGAGAAGGCAACAGAGTTAGTAAGGCAGCAATATTCATCAACTCAGGTGGAGATTGATTACTTAGATGGCCTAACGGTCAATGGTGATAGTTGGTGGTTTAATCTTCGGCCATCAAACACCGAACCCCTACTGCGGCTTAATGTTGAAGCAAAAGATCAGGCTCAAATGCAGACGATCCGCGATCAAGTTTTGGCTTTAATTCGAAGTTAACGCCCGTTTTCCATTACGAAATTATCGCTTTGGGGCAGTAATCTATGCACATAGCCACCTAGCACAGTAGAGCCCTACGCCTTAGGTATCCAATTAACACTTTAAATACCATATAAGGAGATTCACATGAACGTACCTGTTACTGCAACTCTTCCAAAGCACGACATTGCGGATGCATCGTTGGCTGCGGCTGGTCGCAAAAAAATTGAATGGGCTGAAAGAAACATGCCAGTTCTCGCACAGATTCGTGAGCGCTTTGAAAAGTCTCAACCATTTACTGGCGTAAGAATTGCAGCATGTATGCACGTAACAACTGAGACAGCAAACTTAATGCGCGTACTCAAAGCCGGTGGAGCAGATATCGCTCTTTGTGCATCAAATCCTTTGTCAACACAAGATGACACTGCAGCGGCCCTTGTTCACGAATACGGCATTAGCGTATTTGCACGTAACGCAGTTGATCGCGATGGTTACTACAAGCACATCAATGCAGCTCTTGATATTCAACCACATCAAGTTTTTGATGATGGTTGCGATCTTGTAAATACACTCCATACAACTCGTAAAGAATTAATTCCAAATATTGCAGGTGGTTGCGAAGAGACAACTACTGGAGTAATCCGCCTTAACCAAATGGCCAAAGATGGCGCATTACAGTTTCCAATGATCGCTGTAAATGACACAGACACTAAGCACATGTTTGATAATCGTTATGGAACAGGTCAATCAACACTTGATGCAGTATTTCGTGCCACAAACTTTTTGCTTGCTGGAAGAATTGTTGTAGTTGCTGGCTTTGGCTACTGCGGAAAAGGTGTTGCAGAGCGTGCAAAAGGAATGGGCTCTGATGTAATTGTTACTGAGATTGATCCAACGAAAGCATTAGATGCAATGATGCAGGGTTTTCGAGTTATGCCAATGGCAGATGCAGCAAAAATCGGTGATGTATTTATTACTGTAACTGGTAACCGCGATGTTCTCCGCGATGAGCACTTTGCAGTTATGAAGGATGGAGCCATCATGGCTAACTCAGGGCACTTTGATATTGAAATTGATGTGGCATGGCTTGAGCAAAACTCCAAGGAAAAGAACGAAAAAATGCGTCATCAGACAGATGAATATGTTCTCAAAGATGGACGACGTTTACTTCTTCTTGCAGAAGGTCGCCTAGTTAACTTGGGAGCGGCAGAAGGTCACCCTGCATCAGTGATGGATATGTCATTTTCGGATCAAGCGCTCACAGCTGAGTACTTAGTTAAGGAAGCAAAAAATCTAAAGCCTGGTGTGCACGAAGTTCCTACTTATATTGATAAGGAAGTTGCAGCACTCAAGTTGATCAGCATGGGTGGTCGAATTGATGTTCTTACACCAGCTCAGGATATGTATCTCAACTCTTGGGAACACGGTAGCTAAAGAGCTAAGTCCTGGTCGTCAGTGACGACCAGGACCTTAATCTCCACAGAGTTAAGTAAAGCCAATGTTCAAGTCTGATTTTTTGCAACACTTCTTCGATGCGCACTATGCAGGAGATCTCACAACTAATCTTTCCTGCACGCTGTCTCGGCTGTCACAAGCTTGCACCCAACATCTGCTCTAACTGCTTAACGCAGTGGCAAACAGATAATTTTGTAACGAGATTTTCGAATTTAGCTGTTCACTCAGCGATTTTGTATACGCCAGTGGCAGCCAAAATTATCTTGGCGGCCAAGGAAAATGGGACATTAGCTGCAGATCAATTATTGATACAAGCGATCAGAGGGCAGATCGAAAATGTAGTACCTCATTCCAGTCGCTTTCGACTCGTTCCAATTCCGTCTAGTAAACGCTCCAATAGAAATCGGGGCAGAAGTTTTATGGTGGCCATTGTTCGACAGATTTCCAAAGAAACCGGGATTCCAATGCTGGATTGCTTGGCACTAACCGGAAGATCTGCTGACCAGAGTGGACTCAATCGTAAGCAGAGATTACAAAATATGAACGGAGCAATCTCAATGAAAGCTGTGGCCCGCGGAGAACTCATACTCATTGATGATGTGATTACCACGGGAGCGACCTTAAAAGAGGCCGCGAGAGCGTTAAATTCTCAAGGATTTCACGCACAGATTTCGGCGATTACCGCCTGTGTTGCACAACCTCTAAGATAGGACCATAGATTGCAATTGAAATAACAATTGAATGCTTGTCATAAAAGTTTGACGTACTGAAAGGTCATATCAATGCCAGCCTTTGTAGACAAGATTTTGCGTGCAGGTGAAGGACGTATCCTTCGCGAATTGAGCAAAATCTCTGACTCTGTAAATGCACAAGAAGCACGCTTTGTTGCAATGTCTGACGAAGAACTTCGTGGACAAACTGCAATCTTTCAAGATCGTTATTCAAAAGGTGAAAGCCTCGATGATCTTTTGCCTGAGGCTTTTGCAGCAGTGCGTGAAGCAGCAAAGCGAACACTTGGTCAGCGCCACTATGACGTTCAGATTATGGGTGGAGCAGCCCTTCACAGAGGAAATATTGCAGAAATGCGCACAGGTGAAGGTAAAACTTTAGTAGCAACACTTCCTTCATATTTAAATGCACTTGCAGGTCGAGGTGTTCATGTTGTTACAACAAATGACTATTTGGCAGAACGCGATAGCGAATGGATGGGTCGCGTACATAGATTTCTTGGATTAAAAGTTGGCGTCATCCTTGCCAATATGTCGCCAACGGAGCGACGCGAGGCATATCTTTCAGACATCACTTATGGAACAAATAATGAGTTTGGTTTTGACTATCTACGTGACAACATGGCATGGTCACTCCAAGAGTGTGTGCAACGTGATCACTTCTTTGCCGTAGTTGACGAAGTTGACTCAATTTTAATCGATGAAGCTCGTACACCTTTGATCATTAGTGGCCCTGCTGACAAGGCAACTAAATGGTATTTGGAGTTTGCAAACCTCGTTGGAAAACTAACTCGCGATCTGCATTATGAAGTAGATGAGAAGAAAAAGACTGTTGGAATATTAGAAGAAGGTGTGACAAAAGTTGAAGAGTTACTGCAGATCGGTAACTTATACGAGGCCGCTAACACTCCAATGATCGGCTATTTAAACAACGCTATTCGCGCGAGAGAGCTATTTAAGCGCGATAAAGACTACGTAGTGATGAATGGCGAGCTCTTAATCGTTGATGAACACACTGGCCGCATGCTTTCAGGACGTAGATATAGCGACGGACTTCACCAGGCACTCGAGGCTAAAGAGCGCATTGAAATCCAAAACGAGAATCAGACGTTAGCAACAATCACCTTGCAAAATTACTTCCGCCTTTATGAAACATTGTCGGGAATGACAGGAACTGCTTCAACCGAGGCTGCAGAATTTGATCAGATTTACAAGCTTGGAGTAGTTCCGATTCCAACGAATCGAGATATGCAACGCATCGACTCTCCAGATTTAGTGTATAAAACAGAGAGTGGAAAATTCACTGCAGTTACTGCCGATATCGTTGAGCGTCATCGAAAAGGACAACCAGTTCTCGTTGGAACTGTAAGTGTAGAAAAATCTGAAGAACTTTCTGCATTCCTACGCAAATCAGGTGTTCCACATGAAGTGTTAAATGCAAAGCACCATGAACGTGAAGCCTCAATTATTGCTCGCGCCGGAGTTAAAGGCGCTGTAACAGTTGCTACGAACATGGCCGGTCGCGGTACCGACATCATGCTCGGTGGTAACCCAGAGTTCATGGCAGATTTTGAATTACAACGTCGTGGAATTTCACCGGTTGATAATGCCGTTGAATACGAAAAAGAGTGGCCAGCAGAGATTGCTCGACAGAAAGCTGCAGTAGAAAAAGGTCATGAAGAAGTTGTTTCATTGGGTGGGCTTTACGTACTAGGTACCGAGCGTCACGAATCACGCCGAATTGATAACCAGTTGCGTGGACGCTCTGGTCGACAAGGCGATCCAGGAGAATCACGTTTTTATCTTTCCCTACAAGATGATTTGATGCGCAGGTTCAACTCCGCATTAGTTGAGCGCTTCTTAACTGCAGCTGGTTTGCCTGATGATGCACCGATCGAATCAAAGATGGTTTCTAATGCAATTCGATCAGCACAAACTCAAGTAGAGGCGCAGAACTTTGAAATGCGTAAAAACGTTTTGAAATATGACGATGTCATGAACCGTCAGCGCACGGTTATTTACGGTGAACGTCGGATGGTGCTCGAAGGTGCCGATATTGAAGATCAAATTGCTCTCTTTGTTAGTGACACGTTGACCGCTTATGTCCAAGCAGCAACTGCCAATGGGTATGGTGAAGATTGGGATCTAGATACTTTATTTACTGCATTAAAATCGATCTACCCAATCTCTTTTTCAATTGATGAACTAGTTACTCAAGCTGGTGCTCGCGCAGGCTTAGATACTGATTTCATAGTTGCTCAGGTAGTTGAAGATTGTAAGAACGCCTATGCCAAGCGAGAAGAATCACTGGGTGAGAACGTCATGCGTGAACTTGAACGCAAAGTTCTTCTATCGGTTTTAGATCGCAAATGGCGTGAGCATCTCTATGAAATGGATTACCTGCAAGAAGGTATCGGACTTCGTGCAATGGCCCAACGTGATCCACTTGTTGAATATCAACGCGAAGGCTATGAACTCTTTTCTGCAATGATGGATGCAATTAAGGAAGAGATTGCGGGCCTACTTTTCAATATTGAAGTCAGTGTTGAGCCGGCAAGTAATGCAGTAACCGCCCCTGGACTTGAATCTAAACCACTTCCTGCTACAGGACTTCAATACACAGCTGCTGATGAATCAGGTGTTCACACAACGGGTGAAACCTCTCGTAATGCACCATGCCCTTGCGGTTCCGGAAAGAAGTATAAGCGATGCCATGGAGAAGCTCAATAAACTAGAGCATCTCCAAAGTAGTACAGAGCCATCTGTTATCTAAGCCTTCAAATCTAATTGCAACAACGCGCAATCTTTCCTCGTAGCGAACGGTGATAGTTGCTTCAATAATTCCATCCAATGGTTGAGAAATGTGAATTTTTCGCACCCTACCAACTGTTTTTATCTCTCCACTTTTGCGTTGTAGCTGCGCAAAGACGGAGTAGTGGCAGGCAGATTGAATCTGTGATGCAGATCGTCTGCCCGCCCATACTTCAACGACAACATGTATAAACCTATCCACCAATGTTTGGATATCAGGAAGGTCGCTCGCCGAAGTCGGCTCTGGAGAAAACTCTGGATCAAAATCCTCACCAAAAGTTGATGCGATTAAATATAAACGGGGCTTTTTTACTGGCTCTGGAACAGTAACGGGGCGAAACATCTCAAGAACTGGATGCAACCAATCTTCATCTGGGTCACTTGAAATCGGTGTCATATCAATCGTTGTGAAAACAGGCATTCCAAGATAATTTGGGTTGTACTCAAGTTGTGTGTCCATACAGCAAATAATTGCCATGTTGGGCTGGTTTCACTTCAACCTAAAGTAGGAAAAGATCTCATACCAAAGTACTACTGTGGATAAACAGTGGGCGATTGTCATGATTGGCAATTAAGTGTCCCCATGAGACAACAAAAGAACTCCTTTAGCGCACGCCTACCAATTGCAATTACTTTAATAATCGCATCATTTGCATCTGCAATCTTTATATCTTCGATAGCAAATAAAGGTGATGATTACTGGGTGGTTCGCAGCGCAATCATTACGGGCCACATAATTTCTGCATCAGATCTTGACACTGTTCATATGAATTTAAACGAAAGCTCAGCTTTATACATTGATAAAAGCTTTAATCCAATCGGCTTGATCGCCCTACGTACTTTGCGTGAGGGTGAAGTTTTTTCTACAACCGATCTTGGTTCCGCCATTCAAGGCCAATCAACTAGCGCAGTTCCATTTAGCGTGCGTTCAGTCGATATTGCGCAAGGTCTAATGCTGGGAGAAGGCGTGGATATCTATTGGGTTCAGGATTCAAACAACGGTGAAGAGATTGTCGAACCAGTCCTAGTTTTAGGAGGGGCTGCGCTTTTATCTCTTGAAAGCACTGGAAACTCATTTAGTGGAACTGTCGGCTTAAGTATTGCAGTGGAGCAAACACAAGTACTTCGTGTTTTAAGTGCAACAACTGTTGGGCGTTTAGTGGTTATTGCATCCCATGTCTGAGCAAGAGATGCCTGTCGTTGTCACTGCAATTGCTAGGGCCGATATAGAGGGATTTATCGCATCAACATTATTTGCACAAGGATGGAGCGTTAAATTTAGAGCAATTGATTGGCAGAGTTTAGAAGATTTTGCTACGAAAGACCCGGCCGAGTTGAGTTCAACATTATTAATCTATGGTTCAGATTTACCAGGCATATCAAAAGAGAGAGTGCAGCAGCTTTCAACAAAATTTAGCCAGGTTATTGGATTTGCAACAAACTCTGATGAGCAGTTCGCAGAGTTAAACCAGCCACCAACTGTTGCGGCCGACTTAGTATCCTTAGTTCGCGGTTTTGTTCGTACACCAATGCTCCGTGAACTCAATCAGAGGCCAAATCAAATTCGACGAGCAAAAGTGACTGCCCTCGGATCAGCAGGAACCTATACGGGTTGCACATTGGTTGCCATGAATTTAGCTATGGAATTAAGCGTTCAGGGCAAGTCAACTCTTCTTATTGAGGCAAATTTTCGAGCACCTTCAATATTTGATCTTCTTTCAATGCGAAGTACGCAAGGAGACCTAGAGTGGAAGTCGATCGCTCCTAATCTTGCAGTATTTGAAATTACCCAATCACATGCAACAGAAGTTGATGCTCTGATGTTTCGTGCAGGAAAAGAATTTGATCAGATTATTATTGATCTTGGATCAATCTCTGGCCTTTCCAATCGCCTCACTGATCGACGTTGGACCTCAACAATTACTACGTGGAGTTGTGATCATGCCGATGAACTTATTGTTATTTCGCGCCCGGATCTTCTAGGTGCATCACGGTTGCACAAGGTGGTCGAGCTACTAGCCCAAACATCGATTCGGGCAAAAATCAGTTTTGTGATGAATATGAAATCATCAGGCAAAAGGGGAGAGGTTGAGGAGACAAAATTTTTGGCAATGACTTCGCCCATGAAGCCTGTTCGCATAAGATCAATTAATAAAGATGCTCGGGCCGTATTAGCCGCACAGGATGAACGCGCCACCTTAATTGAGACAAATGAGCGATCAACTGTGCGTAAATCAATCGCTGAATTAGCAAGTGAACTTTCAACATAAAATCTAATACGATTAGCATGTGCGTGCATACCTTCCCATAAGCCATAAACAGCTTGAAATCTATCTTGCGGCAAAAACCCTTGATGTTGAGATCCTGTATGCACCAACGATTTTATTTCAGGAAGAAAATAATGACTGCGATGAAGAAGAGCTTGAATATCTTCTATCGGTTATTGCTGGAGAAAAGGCCCTTGAACTGTGCCTAACGCAGAATGCACCGGGAATAGTTTTAGCAGTTGAAATCACCCCAGAGCAGATCGGCGAGGCATATACAGATCACATCACTGTTGCATCCGCGATCTTATGGGAGCAGGTCCAGTGTGCACTTCTAGCATTTCGTGGTGATGATGAACTTGTCTGGTTTGCTACACAAGAAATCGAACTTCACATGAGCGAGTGGAAATAACATGTTTCCATTCGAAAATCTTCTGGGCTCTCGAACCACGATCACACTCGATCAAGCAGAGCGCTTACGTGAACTAGTTGCTAACTGGCAGTTGTTGTCAGATCTCTCCTTTGCAGATTTAATCCTATGGGTCCCACTTCGCAAAGACATTAAAATGTGGCCAAGTGGACATATCGCAATTGCACATATTCGACCTACAACAACTGCAACTGTTTTCACTAACGATCTCATTGGTGAAGTAGTTTTATGGGGGATTCGCACAAATATCGATGAAGCCCTTTCACATGGAGAGATCATTAGAGACAGTCAGCTGGAATCTCCTGACACGATGCTTGTTAAAGAAGAGGCCATTCCCGTTACTTTTAATGGTCAAGCAATAGCGGTTATAACTCGCCACCGAGATGTTGAACATATGAGAACTGCCGGAAAGTTAGAGATTAACTATCGAGAGATTGCACACCAGCTCTATCAGATGGTTGCTGAGGGTAATTTTCCTTATAAAAATGCTGGCGCACTTATTGAACCAGTCCCACGTGTTGGTGATGGATTAATTCGTTTAGATGTCAATGGGACTATCTCCTTTGCAAGCCCTAATGCAAAGTCTGCCTTTTCTCGCATGGGATGGCCCGGAGATTTAGAGGGTCGAAATCTTGGGCAGGCGGCGCAACAGGTTTCAATAACAGTTGAAAACCCCCACGAAGAGGCGATCTCTACTCAACTAAACGGAAAGACATTGCGCCGTGTTGAGATTGAAAACAAAGGAACAACGATCGATTTCCTTGTTTTGCCCTTAATTCAAGGTGAAGATCGAATCGGTGCAATTGTTCTGCTTCAAAATGTTACAGAGCTTCGACGTCTAGATCGAGCTCTCGTAACAAAGGATGCAACGATCCGCGAAATTCACCATCGCGTAAAAAACAATCTTCAGACTGTCTCTGCCCTGCTTAGATTGCAGTCCCGCCGTATCGACGATCCATCTGCAGCAGCCGCACTAGATGAGGCGGTTCGGCGAATTGCATCGATCGCTCTGGTTCACGAAACCCTTTCCAATAGCGATGAAACTACTGTGGCATTTGATGAGGTTTTAACTAGCCTTGTTACACATTCACTAGAACTTAGTCCACGTATGAATCAGTTAAGTATTGAGCGAATAGGCCAACTGGGCTCTTTAGAATCTCGTCTTGCAACCCCGCTTTCACTTGTTGTCACAGAGCTGATCCATAACGCCCTGGAACATGGCTTGGCCGAATCAGGAACACGGCTTCGAATTGAACTTCAGCGCTACAGCAATGAAGGGTTAGTAACGATTTCAGATGATGGAGTGGGTCTGCCTGATGGTTTTAATCTTGCAACGTCGGCAAACTTAGGGCTACAAATTGTTCTTACATTAACTGAGAATGAGTTAAACGGAGAGTTGATTTTGGAGTCAAATGAAAAGGGAACGCAAGCAAAACTTCGCTTCCCACTTTAAAATTGGTTCTGTTGCTCCAAAAGACGGGCACGATTTCTAGCTGCACGTCGCTTCAATGCACGACGTTCATCCTCTGATAATCCGCCCCAGACGCCTGCATCTTGACCGCTTTCTAAGGCCCATGCCAAACATGGCTCTTTAACAATGCAGCGATTACAAACTTTTTTTGCCTCTTCAATTTGGCTAATCGCAGGTCCAGTGTTGCCAACAGGAAAGAAGAGTTCAGGATCTTCATCGCGGCACGCTGATTGATGTCGCCAATCCATGACGGACCCCCTTAGATTGCTACCGCAATCAATCTGCAACTCATTGAATGAAGATACGCACGTTTGTGTACGCAAGGTGACAATTATCCATGTTCGGCCGCCTGATTACAAGGATGTAATGAAAAAGATTGCTCATTCATTGGTGATCTATCTCAAGTGCCCCCGACAGGATTCGAACCTGTGCGCATGCCTTCGGAGGGCAATGCTCTATCCCCTGAGCTACGGGGGCTCTGTGGGCTTACTACACAAGGTTATCAGCGGGTGCAAAGTTGTGTGCATACTGCAACAATCTGCCTATGAATTCAATTGCTTATTTCGCAACTGGTTGTTTTTGGGGAGCAGAACGTCGTTTTTGGCAGATGGATGGCGTTATTGAAACAAACGTTGGTTATATGGGTGGAAATCGCCCTAATCCAAACTATGACCAAGTCTGCACAGGCGTAACAGGCCATGCTGAAATGGTGAAAGTTGTATTCGATGCTTCAAAGATTTCCTATCAACGCTTACTTGAAGAGTTTTGGGTTATGCACGATCCAACATCGCTTAATCAACAAGGTGGCGACATTGGTACGCAGTATCGCAGCGCGATTTACACCACTGATAATTCACAGCAGATCACCGCATTAGCATCTAAGGCCGAGTATCAAAGAGTTCTTACCGATGCTGGCCTAGATCAAATCTGCACGGAAATCTTAAGCGCCGAGGGCGTTGAGTACTACCCGGCCGAGGAGTATCACCAGAAGTATTTGCAGAAAAATCCAAATGGATATGACTGTCATTCCAGCACAGGTGTTGCATATCCGGAAACTGCGGTGATCAATTGAGATCTCATAAAGATGTTTCCAATAACGAGTATCCGGTCAAAATAGATGAGCAGGCGCTCGCAGCCCGTATTGATCCTCTCTCTTACGATGTATTGCGCAAAGCTGCAACAGAGAGCCCATTTACGGGCGAATACACCGATACAGAAACAGTAGGGATTTATAAGTGCAAAGCCTGCGCCGCCGAACTGTTTAGAAGTGAAACTAAGTTTCACTCTGGATGCGGCTGGCCATCTTTTTATGCACCGAGTGCAGATGATGCGGTGCGCTTAATAGAAGATCGTTCCTTATTTCCAAGAATTCGCACAGAGGTTCTATGTGCAGCATGTGGCTCTCACCTAGGCCATGTATTTGATGGGGAAGGCTATGACGTTCCAACCGATCAGCGTTGGTGCATCAACTCAGTGTCACTGATTTTGGAGCCACGCTAATTAGAGATTAGTTATAAGGAAAAAGTTGGATACTCATCTGTAACGAGTAGGAGCGCGTAACCAACTACGCGGTTCCAGTAGGCGATAGTTCCAACTATGCCTTCGGCGCAAATCTCTGGGTAATTACCAGTAAATAGAATAGATAGCCATCCAAACAAAGTTAAAAAAGCTGCATAGATTGCGTAGAAAATTCCAACCAAATACAGAGGAATTGCGATAAACCACTTTATTAATGGCAGAAAACGATTCAGCGCTTTTGCATCAACTTCTGGAAAAGTTACGCTTACAACGTCATTTTCTTCAATAGATGGATACTCGTCAGTGAGTAATAAAACATATGCATCAACACGTGTCTGCAAAGAGAGTAGAGCCTCATTAAATGATAAAACATAGCTCGGATAGATCTGTCTAAAGACAATCGCTAAAGCCACTGGGAGCGAAATCAAACCAACCATGAAATAACTTGCATCATCGCTAGATAGATCTGCCGATGGTACAAATGAGGCAATAAAAATTGCCATTGGCACAACTAAGACAAGGCGAAATAGCGCAGTCAAGCGATTACGTTCTGTCAGCGATACATCGATTTGGGTTTCTATTTGATTGCTCATGCATTAAATCTACCCCTTTACAGCACTGGTAGCCTTAACTCATGAGCAATCATTGGGTTGAAGTTCCTCACCTTTCAGAGCTGCAAACTCATACCAGCGCAAAATGGCGAGACTTTCCTAGTGATGTTCTCCCCCTGCACGTAGCAGAGATGGATTTTCCAGTTGCCGAACCTATTCGAAATAAACTTACAGAGATGATCTCTCGATCAGATCTTGGCTACTTAGGATCAATTCCAGAGTTGGGTACGGCTTTCCAAAAGTTTGCCTCACACCGTTGGGGTTGGAATATGGATTCGTTACAGGTTCGAGCAGCAACAGATGTTGGCGTTGCTGTTGTAGAGATAGTTCGCACATTTACTCAGCCCGGTGATTCAATCCTGATTAGTTCACCGGTTTATCACAATTTTTACAGTTGGATTAATGAGACTAAATTAAAGCTAGTTGATGTCCGATTTGAGCGCACAGGTGATGAAAGCAAAAATCCTTGGGAGATAAATTGGAAAGGAATCGAAAAAGCGTATCAATCCGGTTTAAAGATTCATCTTTTATGCTCTCCACATAACCCCTTAGGGCGCATCTACACCGAGGAAGAGCTCCTTCGAATCCTAGCTTTAGCAAATAAGCACGATGTTCTTGTTATTAGTAATGAACTTCATGCACCATTAACTTTTAAAGGTGAAAAATTTGTTCCAATTTTATCCTTAGGAAAAGCCGCCGAATCTGTAAGTATTGTTGTTACTGCAGCCTCTAAAGGATGGAACATCGCAGGTCTTAAGTGCGCTCTCATCATTACCCAAAATGAAAAGCTCAATACAAAGCTTTCTTCGATGCCACTGGCCGTGCATTGGCGAGCATCGATTCTTGGTGGCTTTGCCACAGCTGTAGCCTTTTCAGAAGGTGAACCTTGGTTGGATGAAGCACTCATCGCCCTTGACCACAATCGAAAAATGTTAAGAGATCTCCTGACAGCTAAGTTGCCCTCAGTTAGATATCACATCCCGCAGGCGAGTTACTTAGGCTGGCTAGATCTTGAAGCGCTCAATCTTGGAGACAACCCCTCTGAGAGATTATTAGAAAAAGGAAAAGTTGCATTTAACTCTGGGCAATCTTTTGGTAAGCAGTGCTCACAGTATGTCCGCCTAAATTTTGCAACTAGTCCAACAATTATCACTGATGCTATAGATCGGATTTCAAAGGTAGTTTAAATGGCGAAAAAAGATTTTGATGTTGTAATTATGGGAGCTGGCCACAACGGTCTTGTAGCGGCTACATACTTAGCTAAGGCAGGAAAATCTGTTTTAATTCTTGAGGCCAATGATGAAATTGGTGGGGCCACGCAAAGTGTGAGGGCATTTCCAGGTTTTGATGCACGCGTTTCTCGATATTCATATCTTGTCGCGCTATTGCCAGACAAAATTGTTAAAGATCTGAATCTAACTTTCGAGACTATCTCTCGAGAAGTTTCAAGTTTTACTCCTTTTGGAAGCGATAGAGGTTTGTATGTTTCTCGAAATTGGGATGCAAAAACTGAGGCATCCTTTAAAGAGATTGATCCAACTGGGGGCGAGGGCCAAGCCTGGCAGGATTTTTATTCAGAAGTTGGCGAGTTTGCCAAAAAGATTGCGCCAACGTTATTACAACCCCTACAAACTCGCTCACAACTACGTGAGCAGATCAATCTGCCTAAGACATGGAAATATCTAATCGAAGATCCAATCGGTGAGGTTATCTGTGATCGTTTTAAGGATGACATTGTCCGAGGAGTAGTTCTAACCGATGCGCTCATCGGTACTTTTGCATCGGCATATGATCTTCAAGCAAATATTTGTTTTCTCTATCATCTAATAGGCAACGGAACAGGGGAGTGGAAAGTACCCCGAGGAGGAATGGGTGCACTCGTCAATGAGTTAGTGCGAGTTGCAACTGAATCTGGTGTTGAGATTAGAACTAACCAAAAAGTTACCGCAGTTAATAGCACAGCCCAATCGGTGAAAGTGGCTACATCCATAGGCGAAGAATTTAACGCCACATACTTTCTCTCAAATGCTGCGCCTGGAGTATTGGCAGAGCTTAGAGGCAAGAAGAAGCCTGATTCATTAGATGGCGCGCAGTTAAAGATAAACATTTTGCTGAAGCGACTTCCACAATTAAAATCTGGAGTAGATCCACGGTTGGCATTTGCTGGAACATTTCATGCAAACGAGAGTTTTACTCAATGCGAGGAAACATATACACAGGCAAAGAACGGGTCTATGCCTGCAAGGCTGCCCATTGAGATGTATTGCCATACCTTGTCTGATCCATCAATTCTTAGCCCAGAGCTAGCAGCAGCCGGCTTTCACACATTAACTCTCTTTGCTCTTCACACACCTGCAGCCTTATTTGATAATGACAATAATGGAGCAAGAGCGGCAGCACTTGAATCAGCGCTGGAATCACTGAATGAATTTTTAACTGAACCGATCCAGGATCTCATTGCTGCTATTGAAGTGAAAACACCTTTAGATCTTGAAGAAGCGATCTCATTGCCACGTGGCAATATTTTTCACAGAGATCTCCAGTTTCCATTTCGCGAAGACGATAGCCAACCATCATGGGGAGTTGAAACCGATGATCCGCGTATCTTTATCTGTGGGGCCGGTGCTACACGTGGCGGCGGTGTAAGTGGAATACCTGGCCATAATGCGGCAATGGCAGTACTCAGTAGCAATTAGACTTATTACATGGACCTTCGCCCTGAGACTTCTGCAGTTAATGCAGGCCGACCTGATCCAGCACCGGATGCCCCATTAAATCCTCCGCTATTTTTATCCTCGACTTATCACGCAGGTGGTCCAGTTGGTTACGGGCGTTATGGAAATCAAACATGGAGCGCACTTGAAAGGGCTATCGCAGAGTTAGAAGGTGGTCCAACGCTTTCATTCTCATCAGGAATGGCAGCAATTAGTGCAGTCTTTTCTATTTTGCCAGTCGGTGCACCGGTAATTGCCTCTAATGAGGGCTACAGCGGAACAATGGGTTTACTCAAACAACTCCACACATCTGGGCGTTTAGAAGTGCGTTTAGTTGATGTGACAAAAAACGATGAAGTCATCGCTGCGATGAAAGGTGCTGCACTTGTTTGGCTTGAATCACCAACAAATCCATCCCTAGATATTGCAGATCTGCCAACTCTGATTACTGCAGCAAAGAAACAAGGAATTGGTGTGGGAGTTGATAACACCTTTGCTACTCCACTGACTCAGTTACCTCTTTCAATGGGCGCAGATGTATCCATGCACTCTGTAACAAAGTTTTTATCTGGCCACAGTGATGTCATTCTGGGTTCACTTTCTACAAATGATGAGGCACTATTTAAAAGATTAGAGGAGGCACGTCGCTTTAACGGATCGGTACCTGGACCATTTGAAGCATGGTTGGCACTTCGTGGAATTCGAACTTTTCCAATTCGCTTTCGTGCAGCAGAAAGCAATGCCAAGGAGCTAGTTAAACGTTTGAGCGCTCATCCAAAAATTACAAAGGTTCGCTACCCAGGCTTTGGAGCAGTTATCTCTTTTGAAGTAGATGCACCTATTGAAGATGTTCAAAAAGTATGTGAAACATCCCGGGTCATTACTCATGCAACCAGTCTCGGGGGAGTCGAATCTCTATGGGAGCGCCGCCGCCGTTGGGCCGGCGAAAGTATCACTGTGCCTGAGCGACTTATTCGCCTCAGCGTTGGTTGCGAACACATTGAGGACCTGTGGTCAGATATCGATCAGGCTCTAGCGGTTTTGTAGAGAAATTCTCAGAAATACCTAGTATTTTTAGCACATGTTAAAAGCATTTCGCCGGATAGTTGCAGCAGTCACTGTAATACTGCTGGCTTTTCGCGCCGTGGGATCTTTTCTTTCCTGGGCTGAACATCAAGAAGATACTGTTGCCGATACATGGGTTGATGAAGACGAACTAGAAGATGTCTGAGATTCAATATATTCCAGGCAGTTGCAATATTGGTAAAGGTGAGATCAAGCGTAGACAGTTAGTAGCACTAGTCGGACTCTTTCTCTCCATCTCAACATTGGCCACCTTAATTTCAATGCAAGCTTCAGCTGCTGCTCGTCTAGGAATTTTTTTCCCGCTCATGGTTGCATCAGTGGGATTTATCCAATCACGTAGCAAGTTTTGCCTTGCCTATGGATTTGCGGGAACTTTCAATATTGGTAAGTTAGGTGACATCTCCAGAGTCGCTTCTCCTGCAGATCGTGCTGCAGACCGAAAAACTGCGCTCATAATTCTTGGAAAATCACTTCTTCTAGCAGCGGTAGCAACAGGAGTTGTTTTAGTACTACCCTTCTAAGTATGAAGATTTTGATTCATGCTCGTAACGCAGATTTGGCAGAAGATTTCAAAGTAATCGCTGAAGAAAAACTCAACAGTATGGAACGCTTTAGCGTCATTATTGATCGCGTTGAGGTCGAAGTTCTTCATGAAACTAATCCACATCAAGGAAAGCACAAGCACAAGGTTGTTCTGACTTCGCACGGCTCCGGTCCGTTACTTCGAGCAGAGGCAGCAGAGTTCAATGATTTAGCAGCCTTTGATTCTGCAATAAAAACTTTTGCGTTACAGATAAGAAAGATTCATGAGCGAACAAAAGATCATGATCGTACAACCCTTAGAAAAATGAAAAGTGAGAGTTAAACGATCTCTGTTCCATCTTTTCTTGTTGCAGTAAGACTTCCCACAGCAGTAACAATTAAAGTTGCGACGATTACGCCCAAGCTCACCTCAATGGTGACGTGCGGCAAGTTAACTCCTAAAATATCGTGAACTCCAATTCCATGGAAGGCCTCAATAATCATTTTAAATCCGATAAAGGCCAAAATAAAGGAAAGTCCCTTAGAGAGATAAATCAATCGTTGTAGCAGTCCCTGGAGTAAGAAATACAGTTGACGCAAGCCCATGAGAGCGAAAATATTCGCGCAGACAACGATGTATGGATCACGAGTTATTCCAAAGATTGCAGGTATTGAGTCAAGTGCAAAGACTAGATCAGTTATTCCTAATGAGATCAAAGCAATAGTGAATGTTGATGCCCCTTTAGAGCGCAGGAAACCCACAATACGATCTTCTTTTTGTTTCTCTTCCGCATTTTCATGTTCGGTGAGCAATTTATATGCGGTGAATATTAGGAATGCACCAAAGATAAAGAAAGCACTTGAGAATCTCTCTAAAATTGCACTTCCTGCGGCAATAAAACCACCACGAAGAACTAAAGCAATAATGATGCCAAGCAACAGAACAAGTTGTTGTTTAGTTCTCTCAATCTGAAAGCGTGCCAAGATAATTACGAATACGAAAATATTATCGACTGAAAGTGCGTATTCAGTCAGCCAACCAGCAAAAAACTCTTTTTGGGCATTGGGATCAGATGTCCAGTTGGGCATGAAGTAACCAAATGCGATAGCAGCTGAGACATAGATCAGAGTCCAGATTCCAGCCTCGGTCATTGTGGTCTCTTTATTTCGACGAGCAATTGCAATCAATAAATCGAGAATGATCACAGTCGATAAGATTCCGAGGGTCACGAGCCAGACTGTTGTTGATTCCATGTCGGTATTCTGCCAGCAAGTGGGCAAATACGCATTATTGAGTCAGCATCACAGATTGATTTCTCTTCAACGATACACTTAATCTATGGATACTATTTATGTAGCGTTCTTAATCCTGATTTTGATGGGTATTGCAGGCCTTGCCTGGTTCTCATTTCTTTTATACAAAAAGGGGCGGCGTAACTCTGAGAAGGTTATTCGCGAAATCAACAAAGCCTCAAATGAATTAAAAAAGAGCATCAATCACACTTATTATCAAAGTGAAGCCTACGCACAACTTATGCAGTTACTTGACCTTAAATCCTCGATACCTCCAACTCGCGGCTGGGCAGCATCACCTGATTTACTTCTAACTATCTATGAAACAGTGAAGAAGATAAATCCCTCACTTGTTGTTGAACTGGGATCTGGAGTATCAACTTTAGTTGCAGCAAAGTCTGGTGCGAGAAAAGTTGTTAGTCTAGATGGTTCAAAAGAGTATGCAGAAAAGACCAGAGAGCTAATCAAGGAGCATAGAGTTCGTGGGGTGGAGGTTCGATTTGCACCGTTATTGCCATATGTCAATGGTTTAACTTGGTATGACGTTTCAACCATAAAGGACCTGAAGAAGATTGATCTTTTAATCGTCGATGGTCCACCCGGAAATAACAATGCCGAGTCGCGTTATCCAGCACTTAAAGAGTTTAAGGATAAGTTGTCACCTTTGGCAGTTGTAATCCTCGATGATGTTAATCGAGAAGGCGAGAGAAAATTAGCTGAGGACTTTGCAGTATCTCTGCCAAATCATGAGCTAGTAATACTCAATCACGAAAAAGGCACAGCGATAATTTCGCCCCGTTAAAGCTATGCAGACAACTCTCGAAGATGGGCTGCGCAGCGCCTGTGAGCAGATCGTTGATACATCAACATTTGTACGGGCAGTTCTCTCTGGGCGTCGGCGTAATATGCAGGTTAGTTTTGAGCGAATAGATATTCGGTTGGTAGAAATTAAGGGTGAGTTAAAGCTGCAGTTAATGCAAAGCGACGGTCGTGCCACGAGTGCAAAAAATATTGCCCCTGACCAGACTGTTGTGCATGAACTTCTCAGTAGCGGTTATGCAAACATCATGGTCGAAAGTATTTCTCAGCTCTACTCAATTCGAATCACAAAAAGCGGTGATGCTCAGATTCATATAGAAAAACGCCAATCCGAGCAAAGCCTTTCTCATGATAAAAAGAAAGATCGGTTGCTAGATTCTTCAGATCCTTTTCTGTTAGAAGTTGGAATCGCTGATGCAAAAGGAGTAATCAAGCCTTCTCGTCAAGACAAGTACAAGCAGGTAGAAGAGTTTTTACGCATTTTGTCACCAGCGCTAAATGCAGCCATCGAAGCAGGCCAAATTCGAAAGCCTACGGTAGAAAACCCTCTGCATATTGTTGATCTGGGCTGCGGTCACGCCTATCTAACCTTTGCAGCTCATCAATTTTTAGTTAACTCGCATATCCCAGTGAAAGTAGTTGGAATCGACGTCAGAGTTGAAAGTAGAGATCGCAATAACGCGATTGCAAAAAAGCTTGGGATTACATCATCTATTGAATTTATTGCAGAAGAGATATCAAAGACAACATCACAACCGGCAGATGTTGTTATCGCACTTCATGCATGTGATACAGCAACAGATGATGCGATCGCTTGGGCTGTAAATGGTGGAGCTCAGCTTTTACTTATCGCACCTTGTTGCCATCATGATATTCAAAAGCAAATGGATGTCGCACCAGAACCATGGTCTGCAATCACAAAGTTTGGCTTGATGAAAGAGCGCTTAGGTGATTTACTCACTGATTCGTTTCGTGCACAGTTACTTCGTATTGCCGGCTATCGTGTAGAGGTCATTGAGTTTGTTGCAGGTGAACACACGCCAAGAAATTTGATGATTCGCGCAGTCAAAACCGATGCCAAACCTGATGCGTTAGATATCCAACGATATGTAGAGATGAGCAGTCAATGGGGCGTCATCCCCGCCTTAGAAAAGAAACTTCCTACGCTTAACATCCGTTAGACTTGGCACATGTCCAAGGTCCTTGCATCCCTACCAGTTGGTGAAAAAGTTGGAATCGCTTTTTCTGGTGGGCTCGATACATCTGTTGCTGTTGCATGGATGCGCGCAAAAGGTGCGGTGCCATGCACGTATACAGCCGATCTTGGCCAATACGATGAACCAGATATTGATTCTGTCCCAGGACGGGCAAAAGAATATGGCGCTCAGATCTCACGACTTGTTGACTGCAAAAACGCATTAGTCGAAGAAGGCCTGGCGGCTATTGCATGCGGAGCATTTCATATTCGATCTGGTGGAAAACAGTATTTCAATACAACACCGCTAGGTCGCGCTGTTACGGGCACAATGCTTGTTCGCGCAATGCACCAAGATTCTGTTGAGATCTGGGGCGATGGCTCAACATATAAAGGCAATGACATTGAACGTTTCTATCGTTATGGACTTTTAGCTAATCCAAATTTAAGAATTTATAAGCCATGGCTTGATCAGGATTTTGTTACAGAACTTGGTGGCCGTAAAGAGATGAGCGAGTGGTTAGTCAAAAATGGCCTGCCATATCGCGACAGCACTGAAAAAGCCTATTCAACTGATGCCAATATTTTAGGTGCAACGCATGAGGCAAAAAGTTTAGAAAATCTGGACACATCTGTTGAACTTGTGCAGCCAATTATGGGTGTTCGCTTTTGGGATCAATCCGTAAAGATTGAAAGCGAAGATGTTCGAATTACTTTTGTTCAAGGCCGCCCAACAGCAATTAACGGCAAGGCATTTACTGATGTCGTTGAGTTAATGAAGGAGGCCAACTCAATTGGTGGCCGACATGGAGTTGGAATGGCCGATCAGATCGAGAACAGAATTATTGAAGCAAAGAGTCGTGGAATCTATGAAGCTCCCGGCATGGCACTTTTGTTTATTGCGTACGAAAGATTGATAAGCGCCATTCATAATGAAGACACTATTGCTAACTATCACGCAGAAGGACGCAGATTAGGTCGTCTTCTATATGAAGGACGTTGGTTTGATCCGCAAGCCTTGATGTTGCGTGAATCCCTCCAACGCTGGGTTGCATCAGCGGTTAACGGCGAAGTAGTTATTCGTCTGCGTCGCGGCGATGATTATTCAATTATTAACACAACTGGTCCTGGGCTTAGTTATCACCCAGAAAAACTCTCAATGGAGCGCACGGAAAATGCAGCTTTCGGTCCAGCCGATCGAATTGGTCAGTTAACAATGAGAAACCTTGATATTGCCGATACTCGTGCAAAATTAGAGCTCTACCGTTCCCAAGGTCAAATAGGGGACGGGGAGTTCAAATTAATCGGTGAAATCGAAAATTAAGAGACACATCTAGCGGACAACAGGAGAGCCATGCCAAAGAAAACGTTAATTAAGATATTTGCAATCATTGCGGTAGCAGCAATTGCATTTGCATCATTTACATCACTAGGAGGAGATGACACCGTGTCCGGAACAGTATCAAGTGCAGGTTTACCATCTGTTACAGATAATGCAGGAGAGGCCCCAGTAATTACCCCTGCAACAGGTGCTGCCCCAACAACTTTACAATCAGTAGACATTATTGAGGGGACGGGCGCAGAAGTACTTGAGACATCAACTGTGACTGTTCATTACACATTGATGTCTTGGTCAACTGGTGAAGTTCTTGAATCATCATGGACAAGTGGACAGCCATTCACATCTGCATTATCAGGAGTTATTACCGGTTGGACACAGGGTCTACCTGGTGCCAAAGTTGGTGGACGTCGACTACTAGTGATTCCACCTTCACTTGGTTACTCATTCATGCCAGGCCATCCGCTTGAGACTGAGACGCTAATCTTTTCAGTAGATGTTTTAGGCGTTTCCTAAAGAATTAAAGGTAAAACCCCATCGGCGCACGTTGCCGGTGGGGTTTTATTTTGTTTACCAACTGTTCATTTCTTTGAAGGCCAGTACAGGAAATATCATTGGAGCAGGCCCGTACTCTGAGTCCATGAAAGCAGTTGAAAAAGGAGATGCAGTGAAGAAATTAACCGCTGAATTTTTCGGCACCGCTCTTTTAGTCTGCATTGTTGTTGGCTCCGGAATAATGGCAACTAATCTTTCGCAAGATATTGGCGTTCAACTACTTATTAATGCGGTTTCAACTGTCTTTGGTCTCATGGTGCTTATTCAAATCCTTGCGCCCATAAGTGGAGCACATTTCAATCCAGTCGTAACTTTGATAGAACTTATTCAGCGAAAGACCACTCTTTCAACATTTATTCAATTCACTGCCGTCCAGATCGCAGGTGCTATAACTGGTGCTGTCCTTGCAAATGCAATGTTTGAACACGCTCTGATCGAAACATCAACAAAAATAAGATCAGGTACCAATCTTTTTCTTGGTGAAATTATTGCAACTGCAGGGCTTATTTTGATTATAAATTTACTAATAGCGCAAGAAAAAACTACATTGATTCCAGCGATGGTCGCTTCATGGATTGGCAGTGCTTACTTTTTTACAAGCTCAACATCATTTGCAAACCCTGCCGTAACAGTTGGAAGAATATTCTCCGACTCATTTGCAGGCATTGCTCCCGGTAGCGTTCTGCCATTTATTGTGGCGCAACTTGTGGGATCCATTGTTGGTTTCGGAGTATTTAAGGGGTTAACGCGATGAAAGAAAAACCATCAGTTCTTTTTGTTTGTGTCCACAATGCCGGAAGATCACAGATGGCTGCAGGGTTTATGCGCGAACTCGGACAAGGCAGAGTTGAAGTTCTCTCAGCAGGTAGTGCGCCAAAGGATTCAATAAATCCAATTGCAGTTGAAGCCATGGCTGAATTAGGAATTGATATTGCAAACCATGTTCCCAAGATATTGACCACTGAGGCAGTGCAAGAATCAGATGCCGTTGTGACTATGGGCTGCGGAGATGTGTGCCCCTTCTATCCCGGAAAGCGATACGAGGACTGGGTGCTAGATGATCCCGCAGGACAAGGTATTGAGTCTGTGCGAGTGATTCGAGATGAAATTAAGAATAGAGTCGAAGTTTTGCTCGCAGAACTTCTCAAATAAACTTAACTATTTAGTATGGCAACTGCAATCTTGTAATCTTTTTCAAAAACCATTAACTGCGGACCATCAAGTGTTTGCGTCAACGTTGCCTTTACATTCAAATCAACTAATTTTTGTAACTTCATTTGCGCTTCAATATAGCTTGAAGGTGTTGGAAGTGGCGTAAGCAGCCCATAATCATTTTTCTTACCTGCTTTAATCGGTGTGACTAAGAATTTTCCATTAGATGAGAATCCCCACTTGAGAACAACAATGAGAATGCCAAGAGCTACGAATCCTCCGAAGGATTGTAAAAATAGGCTGTTATTAATTCCACCGAGCATGTACGTATTCTAGGCGTTGCCATTTATGCAAGGTAGTTTTGCTCGTAAGGCAATGGGATGTAGACTGCTCGCGTGGGATTACACAGCGCAGGCGCCGCATTTAAGAAGGCATTAGCTGAAGAATCTCCTTTGCAGATTATCGGAACGATCAATGCAAACCATGCCCTCTTGGCAAAAAGAGCTGGCTATCGCGCCATTTATCTCTCTGGCGGGGGCGTTGCAGCAGGATCGATGGGGCTTCCTGATTTAGGAATCACCACGTTAGAAGACGTACTCACCGACGTTCGCCGCATTACAAATATCTGCGATACGCCTCTTTTAGTAGATGCCGACACTGGATTTGGATCATCTGCTTTTAATATTGGTCGAACAGTTAAAGATTTAATCAAGGCTGGCGCAGCTGCTATGCACATGGAAGATCAAGTGGGAGCAAAGCGTTGCGGACACCGCCCAAATAAAGAGGTTGTTTCTAAGGGCGAAATGGTCGATCGCATTAAAGCAGCAGTCGATGCCCGCACAGATGATAATTTTCAAATTATGGCCCGCACAGACGCACTTGCAATAGAAGGCCTGGACGCAACTCTTGACCGTATCCATGCATACGTTGAAGCAGGAGCGGATTTAATTTTCCCAGAAGCAATTCGCACTCTAGAAGATTATAAGAAGGTTAGCTCTGTAGTTTCAAAGCCCATCTTGGCAAACATCACAGAGTTTGGACTCTCACCATTATTTGGTCGCGATGAGCTAAAGGCCAATGGAGTCTCAATGATTTTGTATCCACTCTCTGCATTCCGCGCCATGAACAAGGCCGCTGAAAACGTTTATGAAGCTATTCGCCGTGATGGAACACAGGCAAATGTTGTCGACACAATGCAGACCCGTGAAGAGTTATATGAGCGGATTAATTACCACTCATATGAGCAGGCAATCGACAAGATGCTTGGTAACAAGTAAAAATTGTCAAAATTATTGTTCGTTCCAGCGATCACTACACAGGTTCGGATAATCATCCATTCACACCGATAGAGAAACGATAGGTACATGTCAAGCCATATAACTAAATCCAATCAGCCATATGACCAAGAGATCATCGACATTGTTGATTATGTAGAGAACTACCAAGTCAAATCACCAGTGGCATATGAGACTGCATGGAACTGTTTCTTAGACACACTCGGTTGTGGATTTGAAGCGTTGGAATACGATGCATGCAAAAAACTTCTTGGACCAACAGTTGAGGGAATCTCAGTACCTAATGGTGTAAAAGTTCCTGGTACAAATTATGTTTTGGATCCAATTCAGGCAGCATTCAACATTGGTTCAATGGTTCGTTGGTTAGATTTTAATGACACATGGTTAGCCGCAGAGTGGGGCCACCCTTCCGATAACTTGGGTGGAATCCTTGCAACAGCAGATTGGTTATCTCGCACAACCGATAAGAAATTCACCATTAAAGACGTACTCACTGCGATGGTCAAAGCTCACGAAATTCAGGGCTGTATCGCACTTGAAAACTCATTTAACAAAGTTGGTTTAGACCACGTTATCTTGGTAAAGGTTGCATCAACTGCAGTCGTTGCTCAGATGATGGGTTTAACTCGCGATCAAATCTTGGCAGCTGTTTCACTCGCATGGGTTGATGGACAATCACTTCGCACCTACCGACACTTTCCTAACGCAGGATCACGTAAGTCTTGGGCAGCAGGAGATGCAACATCTCGAGCAGTTCGCTTGGCTCTGATCGCAAAGACTGGCGAAATGGGTTACCCATCTGTTCTATCTGCAAAGGTTTGGGGCTTTTATGATGTTTCATTTAAGGGACAAAAGTTTAAAGTTCAACGCCCTTATGACACATACGTCATGGAAAACATTCTCTTTAAGATCTCTTTCCCTGCCGAATTCCACTCACAAACAGCGGTAGAAGCGGCAATGACATTAAGTGCAAAAATGCAAGCTGCTGGAAAGACGGCCGCAGATATTAAAAAGGTAACTATTCGCACACATGAAGCTTGTATCCGCATCATCGATAAAAAGGGTCCATTAAATAACCCAGCTGATCGTGATCACTGTATTCAATACATGGTTGCCGTTCCGCTAATTTTTGGTCGCTTAACGGCTCGTGATTACGAGGATGACATCGCATCGGATCAACGCATAGATGATCTACGCGAGAAGATCATCTGCGTTGAAGATACAAGTTTTTCTGCTGACTACCATGATCCAGAAAAGCGCTCAATTGCTAATGCATTAACAATTGAGTTCAACGATGGTTCAAAATTTGATGAGGTAGTCGTTGAATATCCAATTGGTCACGCTCGTCGTCGCACCGAAGGTATTCCACTTCTGATTGAGAAGTTCAAGACCAACCTTGCTCGAATTTATGACAAGAAACAGCAAGATGCGATCTTGGAGATTTCATTAGATTATGACAAGTTGGCAGCAACACCTGTCAACGAGTACTTAGATCTATTAGCTAAGAGTTAATGTTTGACATCACATGCTTAATGCGTGTGTAGTCTTCAAAACCGTAGGCTGAAAGATCTTTTCCATACCCTGATTGCTTGAATCCACCATGTGGCATCTCGGCAACAAATGGCATGTGTGCATTGATCCAGCAAACACCAAAGTCTAAGTTCTTGGTAACTCTCATTGCTGTTCCATGATCTTTAGTCCAAACAGATGCTGATAATGCAAGATCGACACCATTTGCCATGGTGAGTGCTTCTTCTTCAGTGGTGAATTTTTGCATTGTGATGATCGGCCCAAAAACCTCTTCTTGGATTAACTCATCGCTTTGGCGAAGATCCGAGATGATGGTTGGTTCAAAGAAGTATCCAGGTCGATTAATTGGCTTTCCACCAATTTGGATCTTTGCATGCGCAGGTGCGTTATCTACGTACTCTTTAACGCGATCAAAGTGTGCGGCGCTATTTAGTGGACCCATGAAGACATCTTCTTCAGGGTTTCCAACTTTAATATTGTTTTTAATGTAGTCAGAAAGCATTTTTACAAACTTGTCATAAACGCCGGCTTGAACCAAAACTCTGTTACCTGATGTGCAGTCTTGGCCAGCATTAAACAGACCTGCAGAGGCAATTCCAGCAGCGGCTGCTTCTAGATCTGCATCATCAAAGACAATAACAGGGGCCTTGCCACCTAGTTCTAAGTGAACACGCTTCACATCTTTTGCTGCAGAGGCGGCAACTTCCATTCCTGCGCGCACAGAACCTGTGATTGAAACCATCTGTGGAACATCATGTTCAATCATCGCTTTGCCTGCATGGCGATCTCCACAAACAATATTGATAACACCAGCTGGTAAAAACTCATTCATAAGCTCTGCCATCCATACAGTCGATGCAGGAGTTGTTGTACTTGGCTTTAAGACAACTGTGTTACCAGCTGCAATTGCAGGGGCCCACTTCCATACAGCCATCATCAGTGGATAGTTCCATGGCGTAATTTGCGCGCAAACACCAACTGGCTCACGGCGAATATATGAAGTCATGCCGGACATGTATTCACCAGCTGATTTTCCCTCTAGTAATCGTGCAGCACCAGCAAAGAATCGGATGTGATCAATTGTTGGTGGTAATTCATCAGATCGAGTAACGGCAATTGGTTTACCTGTATTTTCACATTCGATCGCCACAATCTCATCGATGCGAGCCTCCATCGCATCTGCAATCTTTAGAAGCGCTCTTTGGCGCACAGATGGTGTTGTCTCTTTCCAAATCACAAATGCATCAGCAGCAGCCTTCATGGCTGCATTTACATCGTCAGTTGAGGAATCTGGAGCTGTTGCATATACCTGTCCAGTTGATGGGTTAAATACCTTTACAGTTTTTCCACTCTTTGCTGGCACGCTCTTGCCATTTATTACGTTTAGAAATTCTTTCATGGTGGAGCTCCTTATTTAAGAGTTGGTGTGTGCTGTAATAAACGGTTTGTATATTCTGCTTTTGGAGAGTTGAAGACCTCATCAAGGCCGCCGTATTCCACAATTGCTCCCTTGCGCATAACTGCAACACGGTTTGCAATGCTTCGGGTTAATGCAAGGTTGTGAGTGACAAAAAGCATTGCAACCGATGTCGAGCTCTGTAGATTTTTCAGAGTTTCAATAACAGATGCCTGAACAGAAACATCAAGTGCGGAGGTAATCTCATCACAGACAAGTAGCTTTGGTTCTGCAGCAAGTGCGCGGGCAATAGCTACGCGCTGGCGCTCACCACCAGATAGTTGGTCTGGGAAGGAAGTAATGATTGCATGTGGAAGCGAAACCAGATCAAGAAGCTCTTTAACTCTTGCATCGGCCGCGCTTCCCTTCATTCCAAAAAACAGTTCCAGCTGCCGTGAAATCGTGGAACCGATTGGCCTACGTGGATTAATGGATGCGTATGGACTTTGGAAGATGTATTGAATATCTCGACGCTCTTCTTTTTTGCGTTCAAGAGCATGCTTGCCTAGTGCGTTACCAAAGTAGGAGATTTCACCTTTGTAGTCATCGTGTAGGCCACCGATGCAACGAGAAAGTGTTGTCTTTCCGGATCCAGATTCACCAACGAGTGCAACGCATTCACCTGGTTGAATATGAATGTTTGTATCAAAAAGAACCTGGCGTGATCCATAGAATCCATCAAGATTAGTAATGCCCAACAGAGGTTGCGCTGATGCCGAGATGCTCTCTCGCTCTAGGCGCGCTGTTGCAACAATCTTTGTTGAATCCTTATGTCGATGGCAGTTGACGTTATGAGAGGCAGAGATTTGTGTTAGTTCTGGAACGCTCTGGCTGCAGATTGATTGCGCGTCGGCGCATCGTGGAGCAAATGCACATCCAGATGGTCGATCCCAAGGCATTGGTGCATATCCAGATATTCCAAGAATTTGATTCCGACCGGCAATATCAGGCAGCGCGCGGATCAAGCGGCGTGTATATGGGTGAATTGAGTTGAAGAAGATCTCGTCTCGGTTTCCACTTTCCACAATTCGCCCTGCGTACATAACAGCCACATTGTCGGCAAGTTCGGAGACAACTGCTAAATCATGTGAAACATAAAGAGCTGCAACACCATGCTCGCGGCATAAGGCACGAATCGTTGCTAAGACCTTTGACTGTGTTGTTACATCAAGTCCAGTCGTTGGCTCATCACAGACAATAACTTTTGGACGACATGCAAATGCAATAGCAATTGCCACTCTCTGTTGTTGGCCACCAGAAAGCTGATGCGGATAGCGCCGCAGGAAATCTGTATCACTTGGCAGTGCGACCTCTTTTAAAACTTCACGCACACGAGCCATATGGACTTCGTGATCCACATCTGGCTGATGCTTTTCAAGTGATTCTAAAATCTGCTTTTCAATTCTAAGGCCTGGGTTAAGTGCGGTCCCTGGATCCTGGGGAACGTATGCAATAGTTCCGCCACGCAATGAACGAAGTAAGCCCTCATTGGCGCCAACGATTTCATGGCCATCAACTGTTATCGAACCAGATTCGATAACTGCGCCTTTGCGAGTATGACCAAGTAAAGCCATAGAGACTGTTGTCTTACCAGAACCTGATTCTCCAACTAGACCAAGAATTTGACCGGCTTGAATCTCAAAAGAAATCTGCTCGACAATCTTTATTCCACCACGAGTAATGGCGATATCAACATTTGAAAGTTTGATGACGCTCATTCTTTGCCCTTTCGATCGATACCAATCGCAGCTTTTGCAAAGGAATCGGTAATAAAGTTAACGCCAATCGTGAACAAGGCAATCGCAGCAATTGGAGCCAATACTCCCCACGGTTGGACAGTAAGTGAGCCTCGGTTTTCATTTATCATTAATCCCCAGTCTGCAGCTGGTGGTTGTAGACCTAAGCCTAAGAAGCTGACTGCTGCGACTAATCCAATTGAGTAAGTCATACGAAGACCAAACTCAACCAACAATGGAGAAGTAACGTTCGGCAACAACTCACTAATAATGATTCTTTGACGTTTTTCTCCCACTGCAATCGCTGCCTTTATGAAGTCTCTCTCCATAACTTCTGCAGCTGCTGCTCTAATGATTCGAGCAGTTCGAGGAGCATGCGTGAATCCCACGGTTACGGCGATTAAGAAAATACTTGTTCCAAAGCCTGAAACCACAAGTAGAACAAATACGATCTGTGGAAATGCGAGCAAAATATCGTTTGCTCGCATAATCAATCCATCTGTTCGTTTCTTAGCAGAGGCTGCAAAGAGTCCAATTAAAAGTCCGAGTCCAACACCCAAAACTGTTGAGATAAAGGAAAGCCCAATAATTGATCGACCACCACTTAAAAAGCGAGAATAAACATCTCGACCAAAGTAATCAGCGCCCAGCATCAAAGTGTCAGATCGTGGTGCATTTGGTACATCAACAAACTCATCAAATGTATATGGTGCAAAAAATGGACCAAAGATTGCCAAGAATAGAATTCCAAGAACGATGGCGCCACCCAGCCTTGCGTAGCCCTGTTTAAATGTAAGAGCAACTAAAGTACGGAACTGAGATTTAGGCTTCATTTTCTTTTCCATTATTGATCCCCATCCATAGCAGCAAAGACATCGCTCTTGTCATTTTTTCTAGCATGCTTGGTGCGAAGCCTTGGTGTGGACAAAATGGTTCCAATATCTGCCAAGATATTTAGGACTACATATAGAGCGGCAATCATTAATGTAATTGCCTGAACAATTGGAAGATCACGCGCCTTTACCGAATCAATCATTACTGTTCCAATTCCAGGATAAGCAAAGACGGCTTCAACAACAACCACACCACCTGCCAGCCAGGCAAGCTGCAGGGCAATTACCTGAATCGTTGGAGCAATTGCATTCGGTAGAGCATGGCGCAAAATTACTGTTCGCTCTGACAAGCCTTTTAGGCGAGCCATCTGAATATATTCAGACTCCATAACTTCGATCATCGATCCGCGCATGATTCGAGATACATATGGTGTTACAGCCAAAATCAATGTCAGTGATGGCAAAACCAAAGACATTGGATCTGCCCAAGCTAATGTTCCGGGTTCAACAAAGGAGATTGCAGGGAAGATTTGAAAGATGTTAGTTGCAAGTAGGAAGACAACAAAGATGGCGACCACAAACTCTGGAAGAGAAGCAAGTACGAGCGTGACTAGAGAACTTACATTGTCAAAAATCTTTCCTCGTCTAACTGCAGCGTATGTTCCAATAAGAATTGAAAGAGGAATAGCAACAATTCCAGAAGATGCCATCAAGATGAGAGTGTTTTGAATTCTCTCTCCAAGGATTGCTGATACAGATGTTTCACCTGTCAGGGTCATTCCAAAATCTAAACGCAACGCATCACTTGCCCAACTAAAGTATTGAACCCACAAAGGATCATCCAGATTTAGCTGCTCTCTAATTGCAGCTAAGCGTTCTGGCGTTGCTGTGTTTGCCAGATAAGAAACAGCGGCATCGCCAGGCAGTGCTTGTGTGGCCATAAAGACTAAAACTGTAAGAGCGATGATGATTGGGATTCCAGCCAAAATGCGGCCCAAAGCAAACAGCAGTAATCCACCTTGGTTAAAGAAATCCCGAATTTTGCTCATCATTAAGCCCTATTGATTCCCTCTAATGAACCCGCGATCTTCTCATCAATAATAACAAGAGTTCGCGCCCCATCACCTTTTCGTAAGCGTTCGAAGGCTGCTTCTATGCCATTCAAATCTGTTACATGTGAAACAACATCTGCAACATTAATTCTTCCTTCTCCGGCCATGGCAATCATCTGAGGAAGCTCCACAGGCACATTTGCAGATCCATAAAGTGATCCCTTTAGACCCTTTTCGGATAAGAACTCAATAGCAGGAATAGAGACTTCAACTCCGCGGGGAGCAAGCCCAACAACAATTGCTGTTGCACCAGCCCGGATAACATCCCAAGCAGTTCGAATAGTCTCTGGGCGACCTACAACTTCGAATGCATGATCGACTCCACCTGGAACTATCGCCATAACATCTGCAACAACATTTTTCTTTGATGCATCGACAACATGAGTTGCTCCATGCTTTCTTGCGCGCTCTAGGTTTGCTGGCTGCATATCTACGGCGATAATTTTGCTTGCACCTGCCAAGCGGGCACCGGCAACAACTTGCAGACCAACGCCGCCACAACCGATAACTGCAACGGTTTCACCGATCTGAACTTTTGCGGCATTTCGCACAGCACCTATACCTGTCATTACGCCACAACCAAGTAATGCTGCTTGCCATAACGGCACATCTGCTTGAACAGGAACTGCAGAACCTGCAGGTACGACTGCTTTTTCTGCAAAGCAAGAAACAAAGTTAAAGTGGCGAAGCTCTGTACCATTTTTTTCGTGAAGACGAGATGTCCCATCCAATAGATTGCCTGTGTATGCATGCTCTCCGGCAACTTCACACAAGTTAAAGCGAGTAGCAATGCACTCTTTACATTGGCGGCAAGGAGGTACAAAGTTAAATGCAACGCGATCGCCAACCTTTACATTGGTTACTCCTGCACCAATTTCTTCAGCGACTCCTGCACCTTCATGACCTAAAATTATTGGCCAGCGAGTGGTTCCAAGATTTCCATCGGCTAAGTGAACATCTGAGTGGCAGACGCCTGCAGCAGCGATGCGAACAAGGATCTCACCGGCTTTAGGAGCATCTAGATCTACATCTGCAATCTCAATTGGTGAGTTACCACGTGTGATTGCCGCCTTAATTGTTTGCTTACTCATTATTTTCCTTTTCCTTTGGTATCTAGACTTTCTTCGAACCGTGCATCACGCCAAGCCAGAGCTTGTTTTAAACCTTCTTTACGGACAATGTCATCAAACTCTTTTTGCTCTGGACTGTCACTGCCATTGAGGATTGCTGAGACATCCATATTTGCACTAATTGCCTGACGAATACCTGTTGCCTCTTGTGCACGGATTAAACCAATTTTTGTTAGGCGCAGAGTTGAAAGGGGAGTAGGAGCGATCTTTTTGATTAAGGCACGTACTTCATCGTGCAAGCTCTCTTCGCTAACAACTTTGTTAATCAAGCCAATACGCAAAGCCTCTTCTGCATCGATTGTGTCACCAGTAAACAAAAGCTCATTTGTTTTCTTTTGCCCAATAATAAATGGCATCAATAACGTTGCAGGACCTGAGCCATACTTAACTTCAGGTTCACCAAATTTTGCTTTATCTGTTGCAATAATCATGTCGCAGGCCATTGCCAATTCACAGCCACCAGCTAGTACCCAACCATGAACAGCTGCGATAGTTGGCTTTGGGAATGACCACAACTGCATTGTGAGAGAAACATCATCTTCTAAAATTCCGTGCCAGCGCAGCGCCCCACTGATCTCATCTTCGGCCAATTCAGATAAGTCATAACCACTTGAGAATGCACGACCATTTGCTGTTAAAACTAAGACTTTAGTTTTGTCATCGACTGCCGCGCTGTTTAGCTCTGCGCGCAACTCATTAACCATGTCATAGTTGATGGCATTTAACTTGTCAGGGCGATTGAGGGTGATCCAACGTGTTGGCCCTACTTGCTCAACTGTTATCGTCTTCATTTACTTATTCTCACTCTCTGAATCGATTACAACAAGTGCATCTACTGCGATAGTAGCTTTGTCGTAGATAATCATTGGGTTAACATCGATTTCTACGATCTCTGGGTGCTCATGGGCAATACGCCCCAAAGAAACCAGAGTTTTTGATAAAACTCCATGTGCATCATCTAGCCCGGATTCGGTCACCATCTCTTTTGCCGTTGCAAGGTCAACTGGACCAAGCATTGTTACTGGTTTCTTCGATTCAACAGTTACTCCACCATGCCCAACAGCCAGGATGGGACCAAACTCTTCATCTCGCACCATTCCAACCAACGCTTCTACGCCTTGTGGAATCTGTGCAGCAATAAATGCAACACCGCCAAGCTTTTCAACTGCTGCAATTGCTTCGGCTTCACTTTTAATATTTAGAATTACTCCACCCGATGCACTCTTATGAGCAGGTCCATCGGATTTAACAACTACAGGAAAACCAAGGGCCGCAGAAACAGCGCCGGCCTGATCAGAAGATGTCACACGCTTTCTAGATGCAATTGGAACTCCATATAGTTCTAAAATCTCTGCCGATTCAAACTCGGGCAGTGCTCCTGTTCGTGTAACAAACTTTGAGATCTCAATGGGTGCACCAAAATTTTGGTTTAAAGTTGCAGCTTTTTTCCATTTTCCAGCTCGACCTAGCGCTGCCATTGCACTGTTAATGCCGCGTAAAAGTGGAAGCTCGTACTTAGTACAAATATCCAAAATTGCTTGTGGTGCATCAACAGAGTGGACAGAGACAACTGCGGGGGAGATATCAAATTGCTCTGCGGTTTTACCAAGTGATTCAACAACCATTTCACACCAAACTTGTTCGTCATCGCCGCGAAATCTTGAGATATCAACTTGTGCAACCAAAACATCGTAGGCTTTTGACTCTGCCAAAATCTGCATGGATCGTGGAAAAACAACCTCTGGAACATCAATACCCCAGGCATCAAGTGGATTTTGTGGGTGTAAGTAGTTTGGAAACTCTTTATTGAGCTTTGTAGCAGTCTCTTGTGGCAAGGTTGAAAACACTAGGCCGTTGTTTTCGGCGCGATCGGCCATCAAACCGCACTCACCGCCAGATTCAGATACTCCGCTAATTCGAACACCACGTGGTCTGCGCTTTTTACCAAGAACTTCTAGCGTCTCTACCATCTCTGGAAAATCCTCTACTTCAATTGCAGAAAATCTCTTGAGCGTTGCAGAAAACGCTTGATTAGATCCAACAACTGCTCCTGTATGGGCCAGCGCAATACGCTTTGCGACTCCTGACTTACCAACTTTAAGTGCAACAACTGGCTTACCAGCTTGTGCGCATTTTTCTAATGCAGCGATGAATGCATCAGGTCTACGAATAGTTTCAATGAATATTCCAACTGCGCGAGTCTCTGGATCATCGGCGCTAAAGTTCATAAAGTCAGAGACATCACGGTTTAATTCGCTGCCAGTAGATGCAATAAAGCGGAAACCAACACGTGGGCCGATCGTTGTAAATGCTTCTGCGATAGAACCAGACTGGGATGAGATTCCAACATGGCCGGAAACAAATGAGTCAGAAATTGATCCAATCCATGGTGATCCACCTGGTTTTGCGATACCCATACAGTTTTGACCAATGATCATCGATCCATTTGCAGCTGCTCGTTCACGAATTCTTGCGGCAATTAATGGACCATCTGCGCCGGCTTCACTACCAAGGCCTGGAAAGAAAAATGCGCGAGTTCCACGATCCATTAATTCATAGACAGCAGCTTCAACTCTTTCGTGTCCAACCATAACAACTGCAAGCTCTGGAGTTGTTGGTAGATCTGCAATCGATGGCACACATGTAAGGCCCAAAACATCTGACTTACTTGGATGCACACCTACTACAGGGATATTGCTCATTAACATGTTTCTTACAACAGCAGCACTTCTAATTGAAGGTCCAATAATTACACTGGAGGCAGGATCGATTAACGTGTTAACTGGTCTTAACAACTCGTTCAACGTTTCTCCCCTTTCCGTTGTAGATCTTTGGTTTAACTAAAAGTTCATATTGATGTATTGAAGCTCTTGATACTCCAAGAGACCATCTTGTCCACCTTCGCGGCCATCACCTGATCCCTTTGTTCCACCAAATGGTGTTTGCACATAACCAAATGAAGATCCGTTGATTACAACCATTCCGTATTCCAAAGCCTCTGAAACGCGGTGGGCAATAGCTAGATCCTTAGTAAATAGATAGGCGCCGAGTCCAGACTCAGATGCATTTACAGAATCGATCATCTCGGCCTCAGATGTAAATGGTTCAAATGCAACAAGTGGTCCAAATGTCTCATGGCAAGTAACAAGTGCATCCTTTGGTGCATCAACAATAATTGTTGGCGCACACCAACGCTTTGGATCAATTCCTGTTGGAATCTGCCCACCAGCAACGACTTTTGCTCCACGCTTTTTGGCATCTTCTAATTGAGCATTAACTCTAACTACGGCCTCTTCAGAGATCATTGGGCCAACTTCAAAGCCACCCTTGATTCCATGACCAAGCTTTAACTCTTCAACACGCTTTTTGGCAGCGGCAGTAAATTTGTCAAAGATATCTTTATGAATCAATACACGGTTTGGAGCAACACAACTTTGACCTTGGTTAGCAAACTTGCCCCACATCAAGTTATTGATTGCAATATCTAGATCTGCATCAGGGAAAACAATAAACGGTGCAACCCCGCCAAGTTCAACTGTAACTTTCTTCAACTGCGCCCCGCCTCGCTCAGAGAGCATGCGGCCTACTTCAGTTGAACCTGTAAATGAAATCTGGCGAACCTCTGGAGATTCAAGTAGAACATCACCGATTGGCGCTGGCTCTCCGCAGACAAGGTTAAGAACTCCTGCTGGGAAACCTGCATCATGAAATACTTCAAAGATTTTAATTGCAGACAAAGGAGTCTCTTCTGCTGGCTTTGCAACGATTGTGTTTCCTGCAGCAACTGCAGGAGCGATCTTGCGAAGAAGCATTGCATTTGGAAAGTTCCACGGTGTTATACATGCAACAACTCCACGTGCACGTCTGCGTAAGTAGAAGCGTTGATTTAATGAGTCACTAGGAACGATAGTTCCATTACTGCGACGAATCTCTTCTGCATACCAAAGAAGGTAATCAGCACCCCACAAGACTTCACCGACTGCCTCTGCAATTGGCTTACCTTGCTCCAATGTCATTACTTCGCCAATTTCTTGTGCGCGCTCAATGAATAACGCATTTGCTTTGCGAAGATAAGCAGCTCGCTCATTTGCATTAAGGCCACTCCATGATTTAAATGCTTTGTCTGCTGCCACTACTGCCGCGCGTGCTTCTTCGCGACCTGCTGCAGGAATAGATGCCAGTAGTTCTCCTGTGGCAGGGTTTGTAACATCTAAGACAGCTTTACTAGAAGGCTGAACCCATTGGCCATTGATGTAAATTCCACTTTTAAATGTAAGAGCCATTATTTAGGACCTTCCGTATCTGTTAGAACATCTGGGAAGCCAGGGGCACGAAGTTCTACACCAACGGCATCTTCTAGAAGTTTAATAACCTTTGGAGACCAAGCATCCCCACCATATTGGGCCTTACCGCGAACAAATGCCTGTTCTGTAATTGCTGCAAGCTCTAGTGGCACACCAAATGTGCGTCCCATCTCTGTTGCAAAGCCAATGTCCTTAAGGGCCAGATCCATTGTGAAACCAATGTTGTAAGAACCGCTCAAAACAAGTTGAGTCTCTGTTTCATGAACAAAACTAGTTCCAGAGGATGCGCGAATTGCTTCGAAAGATGTCTTTAGATCAAGACCACCTTGCTTTGCAAGCATCATGGCTTCACCGGCTGCAACCAGGTGAATAAATGCCAACATATTTGTAATTACCTTAATGATTGATGCATTTCCTAGAGGGCCCATGTAAAAATTCTGGCCTCCAACGGCTTCGATTACTTTCTTGCACTTTTCATAAACCTTTTGTTCTCCGCCAATTAAAACTGTGATTTTTCCAGAGGCTGCTAAATGGACACCACCTGTTACAGGGGACTCCAAAGTATCTATTCCTTTTTCAGCTGCAATCGCTGCGATCTCTTCAATAACATGGCGATCGTTGGTGCTCATCTCCATCCAAACGCCACCCTTTTTAAGGCCAGCGAGCACTCCGTTATCTGCAAGCATTACATGCTTTACAACTGCAGGAGATGGCAAGCAAGTGATAACGATGTCTACATTTTCTGCTAACTCTTTAGGAGAATCTGCCCACTTTGCACCCATGCTAAGAAGATTCTTTGCAGCACCCTTATCGATGTCGTTGACTGTTAAATCAAAACCATTTCTCTGCAAACTAGTTGCAAGGTGCACACCTAAATTACCTAAACCTATGTAGCCAACGCGCATTGCTATTTCTCCTCATTCTCTTGCTTCACTCGTTTATCTTTATAAATTGGACAATTAAAACCTATAAATAATGGTGCAAAAAATCTTAGTTCAATGGTTGCTGATGCATTTCTAAGTGAAGACGTTTGCCTGTATATGGGTTGGCAGCTGCAACTTCTTCGTTGAGTTCAACACCTAAGCCAGGATCTGTTGTTGGAAGGAAGTATCCATTTTCCCAAGGCAACGGCTTCTTAAGTAGTTTGGAGTGGAAATTCTCCATCTTTCCAATTGACTCTTGAATGAGAAAGTTTGGTGTTGAAAGATCAACATGAAGATTTGCTGCAGCTTCAATTGGCCCGGCGTAAAGGTGCGGAGCAATTTGTGCGTAGTGAACCTCTGCGATTGCTGCAATCTTCTTAGTCTCCATAATTCCACCTACTCGACCAATTGCCATCTGCAAAATTGATGCGGAGTTGTTTCGTAGCACGCGTGCAAATTCATACTTAGTAGATAGGCGCTCACCTGTTGCAATTGGGATAGTTGTACGTGATGCGACCCTTGCCAATTCTTCTGGCATATCTGGGGGAGTTGGTTCTTCAAACCAAAGCGGATCATACTTTTCAATTCGTCTGGCTAACCGGATAGCACTTGCTGGCGTTAATTGACCATGTGTTCCCAAAAGCAGATCAACTTTGTCACCGACTGCTTCTCGCAACTGCTTTACAAATTTTTCTGTGAAATCCAACATCTCTAGAGATAGTTGGCGTGGATCAAATGCTGAATATGGACCAATTGGATCAAATTTAAGTGCAGTAAATCCATCTTTTATATATGTAGCAGCGCGCTCACATGAGATATCTGCATTTGAATAGACAGAGTTATCTTTACCTGGAGCTGGATAAATATATGTATAACTGCGCACGCGATCTCGGACTTTGCCGCCAAGTAAGTTATAAACAGGCTGATTGGTCTCTTTACCCATGATGTCCCAGCAGGCAGTTTCGATTCCGGAGAGAATTGCAACCATGGAAACATCAGGACGCTGTGTAAATCCTGCAGAGTATGCACGGCGCCATAGCGCCTCAATATCAAATGGAGATGTGCCAATTACGTAGCGATCTACAACATCTTCAATCATTTTTTCTACAACTGATGGATGGAACGGAACGGCATAAACCTCGCCAATTCCTTCTACACCTGTATCAGTTGTGAGTTTAACGAAGACCCAAAAAGCTCCACCATCATGTGGTGGGGGAGTGCCGACTACAAAAACCTTGGCACTTACGATCTTCATGAAAACCCCTTTAACTTATCTGCACTTACAAACAAAGATTTTAACTCTTAATTCTAATTTTTAATATTTGTTTTTCTGTTTTATTTTATAAGCCCTTTATAAGAGACCTGAACTTCGGTACCCGCGCATTCGCACGGGTACCGAAATATTCAGTATCTGCTTGTAAATTACGCTGTGAAACCAACTGAGCGAAGGGTGAAGTTGCTGAGCGAGTTACCACTTGGGTGACCCGTACCAAACCCACTTACCTTTGCACTATGTGCATCGAGCTTGTTGTAGAAGGAAGTAACGATGTATCCACCCTCGTTGTACTCAATTTCTTGAGCATCAGCGATGATTTCGTTACGAAGAGCCTTATTAGGTGTCTTCAGAGCCTGAGCAATCAGACCTTCATACTCTGCGTTACTCCAACCAGTCTCTAGTGCATAGTCTCCACCGCAATAAACCAATGTGGCTCCTTGCAGGTAAGTACGGTTTACGTAGTAATCCATTGCAAAGATTGAAGCTCCTGGCCATCCTGTCCAGAAATCAGATGGTTGTGTAACTTTTACAGTTACGCCAGCCTGCTTTGCATTGAGTGCAAAGATCTGAGGAATTTCAAGCATTCCTGCAGCATCATTCTCAGTCTTTAGCTCCATTTCAGGAATTGTCACACCGGATGATTTGAGAAGAGCCTTTGCTTTTTCAGGATCGTAGTCACGTTGCTTTAGCTTCGTGTTGTATCCCTCGTCGTATCGGCCAATAACGTCGTTACCCATTTGAGCAAAACCACCATAGGCCTGCTTTACAACTGCTTCACGGTCGATCATCAAACGGAAAGCTTGACGTACCTTGAGGTTATTGAACGGTGCCTTAAGGCAGTTCATTGCAATTGGAACATAAGCACCAGTCTTAGAGTTAAGAACAGCTAGCTTCTTATTTGCCTTGATAGCGCTGACCTGTGAGTTAGGTAGATCAGTAATGCAATCAACCTGACCGCTAACAAGTGCGTTTACGCGAGCTGTCTCATCAGGAATTGAGATAATCTCAACTGAATCAACATATGGTTCACCTGTGCGCCAGTAGCTTGCGTTCTTTGTGTAAACACTCTTAACACCTGGTGTAAATGACTTGAACTTGAATGGACCAGTTCCCACTGGGGATGTTGGGTTGTAACCAACTGGAACAATACCCATTGCATAGTCTGAGAAAAGCTCATCGAAAGTTACGTTTGCAGTCTTCAATGTGATTGAAACTGTGTATGCATCAACTTTCTTAAGCTTAGTTGCATCAACACCTGACAGAGCGCCAGCACGAATTGCCCCTGTAGCAGGATCTAGAATTCGCTTAATCGTAAAGATTACGTCATCAGCTGTAAGTGAGCGACCGTTGTGAAACTTTACGCCCTTCTTTACGCGAACTGTCCAGATATTACCTGTCTTATTAGGTGTAAATGAGTCTGCAAGCTCGTTAACGAGCTTAAACTGTGTATCGCGAGTTACCAAGCGATCGTATAACTGGTACTGACGAGCAGTATCTGCTGTGAATCCACCAAGGTGTGCATCCTGTGTTTCTTTTGTGCTTCCAGAGCCAACTCCAACACGAAGAACTCCACCCTTTTTGATTTTTGCAGTTGCTGCATTTGCAGATGGTGCAATCATCGCTCCGCTACCGGCAATGAGAAGTCCGCCAGCGGCAGTTCCCATCAACAGTCCGCGGCGAGATAGCTCGTTAACTGCGTTGTTATCTTGTTCTTGCATTTTTTCCCTCTCCTAGGTAGGAAAGATTAGGCACTCGCGATGAGTACCAATCTGTGTTGCCTTTACTTCTTACCAAGACCCTTACTGGCTGCGCCAATAAGAATCGCGGTATTTCCCAGCGCTAAATCTCCCTCATGCATACGCTGGTGCGCATGAGGAATTTCATCAAATGCCAGCACTTCACCGAGTGCTGGGTGGATTGCTCCAGATGTGAGCATCTTGTTAAAGGCAATTGCCTGTTCATCATTTGTTCCATGTGAACCCTGGAATCTCTTTTGGCGAGTCCAGTGATAGCGAAGATCGACAACGGCTGAATATCCAGTTGTTCCCGCACAGATCACAACCATTCCGCCTGGTTCGCAGACAAAGATTGATGTTGGAACAGTTGCCTCACCTGGATGCTCAATAACAATTGCTGGATCCTTTTTCTCTCCAACAATCTCCCAAATCTTTGCGCCAAATGCGCGAGCACCTGCAGTCCATGTTTTCTGGCCTGCCTCATCTGTCCAATGTGGCGGTGTGCCCCAATGTGAAAAATCATTGCGATTGATGTAACCCTTTGCACCAAGTTTGATACAGAACTCACCGCGCTCATCATCTGAAACAACTGCAACAGGGATCGCGCCCACTGCTTTTGCAAGTTGAATCGCCATTGAACCAACACCGCCAGAACCACCCCAAACAAGAACGACATCGCCCTTCTTTGTATCGTGTGGCGCCCAACCAAACATCATGCGATATGCAGTTGTTCCGCACAATGTTGATGCAGCTGCCTCTTCCCAAGAAAGTGATGGCGCCTTTGGTAGGCATTGGTGTTCTTGCACAATTGAAAACTGACCAAATGATCCGTAGTTAGTTTGATAACCCCACGTCTTAGAAGAACGCGCAATCATTGGATCTTTGCCTGCTAATACCCAAGGATCGTCTGCATCCCACCAACCATGGTGAATGGCAACTTCATCGCCAACTTTTACTTTTGTTACGCCTTCTCCGACTGCATAAACAATTCCTGATGCATCGCTACCACCGACGTGAAAATCTTCTGGCTCTCCACCTTTTTGACGAGCTGCAATTACATCGATTGGAATTCCGCGCGCAGCCCAAACATTGTTGTAGTTAATTCCGGCAGCCATGACTGCAATTAAAACTTCACCACGCTTTGGCGTAGGAGTTGGAACCTCTTCAACTTTAAAAGCATCTTTTGGTTCACCCAAACGGTTTGATCGAATGACGTGAGCAAACATCGTTGGTGGTACTTCTCCCACTGGTGGAAGCGTGCCTATTGCATATGAAGCCATGTTTAGGTGGTGACCCTTCGTTTAATGTGGAGAAACTATGTCTGAAGGCATCTTCTATACAACTACAGTTGCGCATATGGCACATAACGGTTTAGCATCCTTTCATGAGCTCTAAACGCCAGACTAATTCGGCCGGTTTACGCAGGGATATCGAGCTGCTCGAGGTCCTGGGCAAGCACGAGGCCGAGCATAAATCAGGCCTTGGCGTCATTCGAATCGCAGAGATGGCCGGGCGCGAAAAGACGCAAGTTTCCCGGGCGCTAACTACTTTGGCCGAACAGGGCCTAGTTGATCGCGATCCAATTACGTTGTTTTATCGCCTTGGCTGGCGGCTCTATGCATTAAGCGCGCAGACTTTTGAGGCTCACCTAACTTCAGTGGCCGCGCCGTATCTTCGCCGCCTGGCCGAACTTGCCCAAGAAACAACTCACCTTTGCGTCCTTCGCCATGACGAAGTCCTTACTATCTCAACTGCTGCGCCCGCCCATGGCTTTCGCGCAGTGTGGGAAGGACTTACTTCTCCGGCGCCATCTACTTCTGCTGGGCGCGTTCTTTTGTGCGAGTGGGATGAGACTTCACTTGCTGCAAAGTGGACACAAGATGCGCTCGCAAATGTGATGGGGCAACGTATTTTTCACTCTACCGCCGAGCTCTCTGAAGAGTTACAGAAAGTGCGCCAACAGGGCTTTAGTATCGTTGATGAAGAGTTTGAAATAGGCGTAGTGGGTTGTTCTGCTCCAATAAGAGATGCATCCGGTCGAATCGTTGCCGCTCTCAACATTGGCGCCCCAAAAGCCCGCCTTGATTCCAAAATGGATCAGGCAGCCCGCCTAACCCGCAAGGTCGCCAACGAGCTCTCACAAACCCTTTATTCGCCTAGTTAAGCGAGTCCAACTTCACCCTTGCCAATGGAGCAAACTCCTCGCACCAGAGCCTTTGAGGTGTGTAGATTTCGGCTAAATCAACGGAGGGCACATTCGTGACGCAACGCCATATTTACCCTTTCACTTTTGGTGACATGTCACAAAAAGATTTACTCGGTGGCAAAGGTGCCAACTTGGCCGAAATGGTTCGCATAGGTTTGCCTGTTCCACCAGGATTTACGATCGCAACAACTGCATGCCGCGAATATTTAAAAACCGGCAAATTTCCAGATGGGCTTCGCAAAGAGATTAGCGATTCCCTAGCAGCGCTAGAAAAAGAGCTAGGTAAAACATTTGGTGGCGTTAAAAATCCACTGCTTGTATCTGTTCGCTCCGGCGCAAAGTTTTCTATGCCCGGCATGATGGAGACTGTTCTAAACGTTGGAATCACTCCAGAGGTTGCACAGTCCATGGCCGATAGCTCTGGCAATGCTCGCTTTGCATGGGATTCATATCGCCGATTTATTGAGATGTACGGCAAGATCGTATGCGATGTAGAGGCCGAAGAGTTTCATAAAGTACAAAATCGCATACTCGCTTCATACAAAACGGTAAATCTTCAAGATTTAGATGTTGAAGGATTAAAAGCGCTCGCAGATGGTTTTATAAAAGTAATCGAGGCTGCAACAGGAAAAGATTTTCCAACCGATCCGCGCGAACATTTAATCGATTCAATCGAGGCAGTCTTTAGATCATGGAACTCTGAGCGTGCAACTTTATATCGCCGTCGTGAACTGATCCCTTCTGATTTAGGAACAGCGGTCAATATTCAATCAATGGTCTTTGGAAATTTAAGCGATGACTCTGGTACTGGCGTTGCCTTTACTCGTAACCCATCTAATGGCGAGATCGGTTCTTACGGAGATTATCTACAAAAAGCACAGGGCGAAGATGTTGTTGCAGGAATTCGCACACCTATGTCATTAGATGAATTTGGTGTTATTGAACCTCGTGTTCATGGCGAGTTAGAAAAAATAATGGTGGGGCTAGAGGCACATTACAAAGATCTCTGCGACATTGAATTTACAATCGAGCGTGGCAAGTTATATATCTTGCAAACTCGCGTTGGAAAGCGCACAGCAGAGGCAGCATTTCGTATCGCTTTGCAGTTTGTTGATGAAGGAACAATCACAATGGATGAGGCGATAGGCCGCACCAGTGGTGATCAGTTAGCGATGTTGATGTTTCCACAGTTTGATACGCGCGGCAGCTTGGTAGAGATTGCACGCGGAATTCCTGCATCTCCAGGGGCAGCAGTGGGAGAAGCAGTATTTGATTCCAAGCGCGCATTTGATATGAGTAAGGCCGGCAAGAAAGTAATTCTTGTTCGCCGCGAGACAAGCCCTGATGATCTTGTTGGAATGGTTGCAGCAGAGGGAATTTTAACTAGTCGTGGTGGTAAAACTTCACACGCAGCAGTTGTTGCACGTGGAATGGGTAAGACAGCAATCTGTGGAACGGATGCAATCTCTGTAGATGAGCGCGCAAATTTGTTCACCGTTGGCACCCACACTGTCTATGAAGGTGACGTTATCTCGATCGATGGAACAACAGGAATTGTTTATCTTGGCTCCGTGCCGGTTGTTGCATCTTCTGTAACCTCTTATTTAGAGGGTCGAGTATCGGCAGATACGGATGAGGCATCACCTGTTGTAAAAGCCGTCCATAGAATTTTGACTCACGCCGATTCACGTCGCAAACTTAAAGTGCGCACAAATGCAGACACACCAGAGGATGCGATAAGGGCCAGAATCTTAGGCGCACAAGGTGTTGGCCTATGCCGCACAGAACATATGTTCTTAGGTGAGCGGCGTGCATACGTTGAGCGTTTAGTACTGGCTGAAAATGAAGATGTGCAACGAGCTGTAATTGCAGAAATGGAACCGCTACAAAGAGCCGACTTTGTTGGAATCATGATGGCAATGTCAGGTTTGCCGGTAACGATTCGTTTATTAGATCCACCGCTGCATGAATTCTTACCATCACTAGTTGATTTAAGTTCTCAAATGGCCAGAAGTGAAGCTTTGGGTGAAGAAATCCCGGCAAGAGATAAAGCTTTATTTGCAGCCGTTCGTCGTTTGCATGAATCAAATCCAATGTTAGGACTTCGCGGAGTTCGACTTGGAATCTTGATCCCAGAGCTATACAAAATGCAGGTTCGAGCCCTTGTGCATGCAGCCCTAGAAGTAAAACAACTGGGACATGATCCAAAACCAGAGGTAATGATCCCTCTTGTTTCTACGCAGCGAGAGCTTTTATATCTACGTGAAACGTTAGAAGAAGAAATTGCACATACTTTTAAGGGCACAAATCAGGTAATCGAAATGCCAGTTGGCACAATGATCGAGACACCTCGCGCTGCAATAACTGCAGATCGTTTAGCTGTTCACGCCGACTTTATTTCCTTTGGAACAAATGATTTAACGCAGCTAACCTGGGCATTTAGCCGAGACGATGTGGAATCAACGTTCTTGCCTCGCTATCTTGATCTAGAACTGTTGCCATTTAATCCCTTTGAATCACTAGACCAAGCAGGTGTTGGAATTTTGGTTCGCCAGGCATCAGAGCTGTCTCGTAAGGTGCGTAGTGATTTTAAATTAGGTGTTTGCGGTGAACATGGTGGTGATCCACGCAGTATTCATTTCTTCCATGAACTTAATTTGGACTATGTCTCATGTTCACCATTTAGAGTGCCGATTGCGAGATTGGAATCTGGACGCGCAGCAGTGGCTAAGTAAGGGCGCATGAATAATTTCATACGGCTAAGCGTCATGTGGATTGTTGGCGGTGCCATCTATCCATTTTTAAGTGAAGTAACAAGCAGTGTCGATCTGCTCAACATCATCTTTATACGTTCTGTTGGGGCTGCAGCTATTTTGTTAATTGCTGTTGCACTGATAATGCCGGGATCATTTAAGTTAATTCGCTTTGATAAACAGCTGCTCATGCTGGGTGCTACAGGACTTATTTTTTCACCAATTTGTAGTGGCGCTGTTGCGTGGTCAAGTTCTAAAGAACCTGGAGCAGTAATTGCCCTAACGTATTCAATTCTGCCGGCACTTGCTGTTGTTTACGCAGCACTGCAAGGAAGCAAGCCAACTAGAAACTCTGTCATTGGTGTTGCAATTGCGACGTTATCCGTTGCCTTTTTAATTGGTGCACCTAGTGAATCGGTCTCTGCAGTCGGAATAACTGTGGCCTTCTTATCTGTGATTGCATGGTTTATCGGAACACAAATCTGGATTAAATATCCACCGACCTATCCGATTCTTCTGGCTACTGCTGTTCAGGTTTCGATAAGTGCCATTGCAGCGGGGTTTCTCAAATTCTTTATTTCAACACCAGCAATTAAAAGCGCGGATGTTCTCAACTTTAATATGATCTTTCTGGTTGCCGCCCTTGCCGCCCAGTACTGGGCCTATATGGGATTGGCCGATCGAGTCTCACCAGAACTGCTGACATCTTTTGCATTTATCAATCCACTAGTTGCCGGCATCATTGGTTACGCAGTCTTTAGTCAGAACGTTTCACTGATCCAAATCATCGCGGGCATCATCCTTTTGGTTGGCGTCTATATCGTGGTCCGGGAAGATTTGAAAAAGAGATCTAGAAAAGAGTTCTAAGAAATAAAGCATAAGTATTTTGGAAAATTCAGATTTTTCTCAAGGTCTAAGCAATTCATCAAGACAAAGAATGCATAGACCATTTGATTCAACTCAAAATAGCTCCCACTGACCCTTCCTAGGCCAACTACCTCTGGAATATGTGGGCTGATATGTTTCGAGCTTTTTCTTATAGTTGTGCAGTAAGGTTGTGTCGTGAACCACGTTATGACTTTTTCTCCAAAAGTCTTTATCCCGCTAACCTCATTGTGTCGTGACCGATGTGGCTACTGTACTTTTGCCAAGGCTCCTCATAATGTTGAGTCTCCATACTTAAGTATTGAGTCAATACTCGAAGTAGCGCGTTCTGGCGCGGCCGCTGGTTGCCACGAGGCACTTTTTACACTGGGAGAGTATCCCGAGACTAGATATGAAGCAGCAAGAAAATGGCTCGATCAAAATGGTTTTTCCAGCACCATTGATTATTTAGCGGCAGCAGCACAAGCAGTACTTGATGAAACGGGCTTGTTACCACATGCAAATGCAGGAGCCCTCGATCATGCAGATTTATCCATTCTGCGTAAAATTTCGCCAAGCCAAGGAATGATGATTGAAACATTAAATCCCAATTTAGCCGCACACCGCGGAGCACCAGACAAAACACCTGAGCGTAGATTGGCAACACTTAATGCAGCAGGAGAGTTAAAGATACCGTTCACCACAGGAATACTGGTTGGAATTGGAGAATCAAGAGAGGATCGAATATTTGCACTTGAGGCTATAGCTCGCTCTCATGAAAAGTACGGACATATTCAAGAGGTCATAATCCAAAATTTTATTCCTAAGCTAGATACAGAGATGCGCAATTGGCCAGCTTGCTCACAGGAAGAGATGTTAGAAGCAATAAAGATTGCACGGGATATTTTGCCCAAGGACATACATCTGCAAGCACCCCCTAATTTAAGTGAAGATTTGGATGCATTAATTGATTCGGGAATAGATGATCTCGGTGGAATTTCCCCCATTACAGTTGATTTTGTAAATCCGGAAAAACCATGGCCATCACTTGAACTACTGCGCAAAAAAGTAGAAGAGCATGGTCGCGAATTGGTTCCCCGTTTAACTGCCTATCCAGAATTTGTGCGAAATGCCAATACTTGGATAGATCCATCACTGCATTTTGCAGTTATGGATCGCAGTGATGCTGATGGTTTTGCACGAGATGATCATGGAGCAACTTTTCCAGAAAGATATGAAGATGCTAAAAATGTTGGTACTGGACCTGAAGTAATTCAAATTGGTCGCCGCTCAAACGCATGGTATTCAGGTGCCGAGACAACTCCGCCTCTGCTGATCACCGACGAACCGATCAAAGGCGTTAGCGGGCAGATAGCTGAAATCATCTCTGGCGTCCGTACAGGAGCGATGATTGACCACGATCAAATTGTCTCTTTGTTTCGCGCACGCGGTGATGACGTAAGAGCTATCGCATCTTTTGCTAACGAGTTACGTGCTGAAGTAATTGGAAATGAAGTTACTTTTGTCCGAAATCGAAATATTAATTACACCAATGTTTGTACGTACAAATGTACTTTCTGTGGATTCTCAAAAGGTCCTCTTTCCTTAAACTTACGAGGCAAGCCTTACTTACTATCTGATGCTGAAATTGTTGAACGCGTAATGCAGGCTCATGAGCTAGGAGCCACTGAAGTCTGTTTACAGGGAGGAATTCACCCGACTTTTGATGGCGATTACTACATCAATGTAGCCAAAGTTATTAAGGCAGCAGTTCCTTCAATCCATATTCACGGTTTCACTGCACTTGAAGTATTCGAGGGCGCTAGACGTTTAGGTGAAAATGTAGAAACATATTTGGGTAGGTTAAAAGAAGCTGGACTTCGATCCCTACCAGGAACAGCTGCAGAAATTCTTTCTGATGATGTTAGAGCAATTATTTGTCCAGATAAAATTAATACAGAGCAATGGTTAGAGGTTCATGAGACTGCTCACTCAATTGGGTTGCGCTCAAATGTAACAATAATGTTTGGCAGCATTGAACGTCCAGAACACTGGGCCAAACATATAATTGCAACACGTGACTTGCAGCTACGCACTGGAGGATTTACAGAATTTGTGCCACTGCCTTTTGTTCATATGGCTGCCCCGATTTATTTGAAGAGAAGTTCACGACGTGGGCCGACATGGCGTGAGACTATTTTGATGCATGCAATAGGTCGTATTGCCTATCACGGCACCATCTCCAATATTCAAGTTTCATGGGTGAAATTAGGCGCACAGGGGGCTAGGCAGATGTTATTGGCAGGTGTAAATGACTTGGGTGGAACTTTAATGGATGAAAATATTTCACGCGCAGCAGGTGCAAGCCATGGACAAGGAATCACTGATGAACAATTCCAAATGGTAGTCGAACCATTGGGTCGCACTTTGGTTGAACGTACAACTACATACGATCGACTCCAAAGAACTTCATCTTTAATTTAAATATTCCACCACCATGGATCATTAGTTTCTGATGAGTTCACTAGTAATGATTGACGGCGAAAAAAGCGCCGAATTGATGCAGGCCCCATACGGGACCCCCCAATTCCAGATTGTTTGAAAGCCTGTTTTTCACCTTCATGCATAATCGCAGTGAGAGATGCATCATTAATGCTTATAGCTCCGGCATCTAGCTGTCGCCCTAGTCTCATTCCATCTTCAATAGTTGCTGCAAAAACTGAACCCGATAAGCCATATATTGTCGAGTTAGCAAGATCAAGCGCCTCAGCTTCCGAACTCACTTTCATAATCGGCAAAATTGGTCCAAAAGTTTCATCATTCATTATTTTCATGGTGTGGTCTACGTCAACCAAAATGGTAGCTTCAAGGAAATAGCCCCCGCCTAGCTGTTTAACTTCGCCACCAGTTAATGCACGAGCTCCTTTAGAATAAGCATCTTCTAATTGCACTTTAATAGTTTCGATCTGATCAATTGCAATTATGGGACCTAATGCGCCACTATCTAAGGCTGGAAAAGTAATGCCAATTTTGCTAGCCAAGTTTGTAATTTTTGTGACAAATTCACTATAGACATCTTCATGCACATACACTCGCTCAATTGATAGACATGACTGGCCAGCATTTCCTGTACCGCCCCAAAGAATCCCCGCAGCCGCACGATCAATATCTGCCCCCGGTAATACAATTGCAGGATCCTTACCTCCAAGTTCAAGAGAGACTGGAGTAAAGGCTTCTGCTCCCGCTTTGGCAATGAGGCTTCCCACCTCTGTGCTTCCTGTAAAGCAAATAAAATCAACTTGAGGAATCATTGCCTGGCCGACTTCTGCGGCGCCTTCAACTGTGCCAAAAAGATCGCGTAAAATTGGAACGCGTTCAATCGAACGGGCAAGTGGTGCTAAAAAACGAGGAGTAACTTCACTTGGTTTTAGCAGAACAGCACAGCCTGCAGCAAGTGCGGGAATCGCATCTATGCAACCAAGCAATAATGGAAAATTCCAAGGGGAGATAACTCCTACTAATTGATAGGGCCGATATGAAGGGTGAATTGTTACACCCGGTAGTTGAGCATTTTGACTATCTGAATCATCCATTAATTTTGGTGCTAACTTTGCCCAGCGTTCAATCCCTGCCAAAGTAACCTGTAGTTCCAATTTACTTTCAGTAATTCTCCCTGTGTCCTCATAAAGAGCCTGAACAATTGCATCACCCTCTTTAAGAAGCTCAGCATGCCATTGCATAAGAATTTCACCACGTTTTAAGGCACCAAGATTTTCCCAGCTCTTCTGATTATTTCTCAGTTTGGAAATTAATGTGGCCAACTCAACATCATTAGGCGCTGCTAGTTTGCGACTTACCTCTCCAGTACGAGGATTACGAACTGATATATCGGCATCAAGTAATTGCATATTTAACCTATTCTTGATTTCTTTCGTTAATTCCAAGTTCTTGCATTTTCTTAATAATGTTTGTCTGGCGCTCAACAAAAAATGAACGCTGAGGCTCATTATTCAATAAGGCATTTGCCGAAACAATGTCAACATCACTATAGATAGACGCCCAAAGTTGAGACTTATTTCGAGAAAGAGTATTGCTTAATCCTGGTTTATTTCGCGTTCGACGAAGCGCATTAACATCGAATGCCGCATGGGCATTCATAGTTTCACCATATCCTGCCTCAGCTAAAACAAGACCATTGTAATCTACAACTTTACTCATCCCATCTGTCGAATTCATTGGAACTGCAGAACCATCCAGGCCTGCAGAGTTTGCAGATACGACATATGCACAGTTCTCAAAGGAACGTGCGCGCTTAGCAACATCCTTTGGAGTCAGTGCAGGTGAGCCAACTTCGCTTGTAGAGTGCAAGAAGATTTCCGCGCCTTTAAATGCTAACGCTCGAGCAAGCTCAGGATATTGAATCTCCTCACTGGCGATTGTTGCTAAATTACCAAACTCTGTATGCGTAACCGGAAAAACATTCTCTGCGCCATACAAATCAGTGTATTTATCCCAGTAATCCCACGGTGATGGAGAAAACATTGAATGCATTCTGCGATATCGATGCACAAGATCGCCAGAAGGCGCGATTATAAAAGACGCTTGAAAGTAAATGCCTGGAAAATTTGGGTCAACTTCGTACACATTACCCGACAGAAATACTTTATTCTTTTGAGCACTTGCACAAAGTCGTTCGTACTCTGGGCCATCATGTGCAATTGCACCCTTTTCGGCCCAGCCAGGCAGCGAATCACCCATTGGGTACCCAGATAAAAAGTATTCTGGAAGTACGACTATGTTCAAATCACCACCCAACCATCCACCTGCTGCTTGAATAGTTGAATCAACTCGATCAACTGTCGCTAAAATTGAAGCACGCGCAGAGTCGACATCCATTTTCGCCACGCTTTTGCCCTTGATCTGTAGAGCAAGAGCACGCCCCGGCTTTATTTTTGCAAAGGAAGAAGACATCGAAGTACCAATGAGAATTGCCATAACTATTTCCAATCTCCGGTTCCGTAAGGATTTTCTAAAGGGGCTGATACATGTTCGTGCATAATTCGCCACTGTCCATCATGGCCTAATCGAAGTACCCATGTGCCACGTAATTTCAAAATCTTTTCTTGGGCTGGAGATTTAGTATGGAGATTGATTATCCCTTGTATAGAGGAAATCTCGCCAACTGTAATCTCGGCTGGTCCTTCAACCCATTCATGATGAAAAATTTCTAAATCGGCTTTATACCATGCAGTCCAACCGGAGCTAACATTAGTGAAAGTTCTAGAAGACCATCGTGGCCCTTCTAGAAATACATAGAGATCATCACTCTCTTCATATGTATTTAGAATTCCCGGTAGATCACGTTCGCGAATCGCGGTTAGCATATTCTCGATAACTTGATGTCCTGGAGTAAGTAAGCTCGTCACAAGATGAAATCTAGCGCAGATTTGACCTTCGTGAAAGTAAAGTTTAAGCCTGAGAATGGAACAGGGAGTAGATAATTTAACCGATAGGTTGTTTGATATGAGTATGGTAATAAATGGTGAAACCGCAAAGGCCCTTTGGTGCACATCAATCGGTGAAAGTGAAATACGTTCAACCCCGGTAACGGCCAATGCAGGCGAAGAGTTGGTGGAAGTAATTGTTTGTGATGTTTCGCCCCTTGATCGACAAGTAGCGGAAGGCCGATTCCCACCCGGTCCACCGATGCCAGTCATTCCTGGAACAACAGGAGTTGTACGCGACGCTGCTGGAAAACTTTACTTTGCATTTGTTGAAATGCGTGGAGGGGGTTTGTTTTCCCCCGGAATACACCGCACCATTGCTTCCGTTCCGAGAGATGTGATGTTTGAAATTCCTAAGGGAGTGGATTACAAGAATGTTGCCGCTGGTTTTACAGGGATAATTACTGCACTGGCGATTCTTGATCATGCAATAAATGTTCAAAAGGGTCAAAACATTTTAATATTGGGAGCAAATCGTGGGGTTGGAAGTGCCGCAGTAGAGGTCGCACTTGCACGTGGAGCACGCGTGATTGCATGCGCGCGTCAGCCAATCAATATGCCTGGGGTTGATTGCGTTTCTTATGATGACCTACCCGCAAAGGTTATGGAGATAACCGAAGGTAAGGGAGTTAGTGGAATAATTGATGGAGTTGGCGGAGAAATTTCAAATAAGGCTCTAATGTGCGGTGGCCTTGATTGTAAACATATCCTGCTGGGATTCAGTGCTGGAATCCAGTTACCTTTAATCGCTCCCCGTTTTTTGGGTACCGAGCACCAGTTGATTGGGTTCAATTTACTCCGAAGACCATGGCCGCTAATTGCAAAGCTTATGGACGAAGCAATGGAGTTTTTAAAAAATGGAAAATGCATTCCAATAATTGCACAAGAGGTAGCATTTGAGAAAGCTCCTGAAGCGTTTAAAACTGCTGCGAGTCAACAGGGTCGGACTTTATTAGTAATGCAAGAACTTTAAGTGATTGATTTAGAGAGGTTTTAGAATTGGATTCAAATCAATATGACTTGATAATCATTGGAGCCGGCACCGCCGGCATTCCATGTGCAATTGCTGCTTCCAAAAAAGGGGCAAAAGTATTATTGCTGGATAAAGCTGATGATATTGGGGGCACACTTCATACTTCTGGCGGTCATATGTCCGCAGCTGGTACTAAACGCCAAATTGAAAAAGGAATTATTGATAGTGTCGAAGACCATCGCGCCGATATTCATAGGATATCAAATGGTGGCGCACGTCAAGATTTAGTGAACCTAGCAACAGAACTGGCTGCTCCAGGAATGGATTGGCTACAAGAGAATGGCTTTGAATTTGCACCAGAAGTTCCCCGAATTGTGTACGGGCATGAGCCTTACTCAATTGCACGAACTTACTATGGCCCTGATGCAGGAAAAAGCATTCTAAAAGTCTTACGCAAACTTTTAGAAACGGCTATGGCCGAGGGAAATATAGAGCTTCGTTTAAATTCTGCAGTTAAATCACTTTTAACAAAAGAAAATTCAGTTCTTGGGGTTGAATTAGCCGACGGTAGTAAAGTGCTAGCTAAGAACACTATTTTAGCTTCTGGTGGATTTGGAGCGAATGCACAACTGTTCGAAGAATTAGAAAAAGCAACACTAGTAAGTGCTGCTTGGCCAACTTCAACAGGCGATGGAATTCTCATGGCAAGAGAAATTGGTGCAGCAATTGCAGGAGCCGGTACCTACCTACCGACATTTGGAGGCTTACCTTCTCCAGATGGAAGTGGTCGTGTTAGGTGGACAGATCGTCCTTTATTGGTCGCAACAGAGCGGCCACCATATGAAATATATGTAGATCGATCCGGCAATAGATGGGTCGCAGAAGATGAGGAAAGCATTGATGTCAAAGAACATGCTCTCACAGGAGTAGAGGCAATGACATTTTGGACAATCTTTGATTCAGTTGGCTTAGAGAAGAGCCAGCCAATGGTTATTGATTGGACAATTGATAAATTTAAAGCTCAAGCAAATGTACTACCAGGTGTTTTTTCTGGAGAAACAATTGAAGAATTAGCAATCAATGCTGGAATAAATCCCGAGGGCTTACAGGCTACCGTGGCAAAATATAATGAGGACCTAGTTAATTCACGCACTGATGAGTTTGGTCGTAAATTTCGACCTGCTCCAATAAGTGTTGGTCCATTTTATTCCGTACAGAATCATGCAGTAACCCTGATCACGTTCTCTGGTATCGATGTTGATGATCAATTACGAGTACGCAAAAAAGACGGATCCATAATTTCTAATCTATATGCTGCGGGAGAAGTCCTTGGTTCGGCAGCGACAATGGGGCAATCCTTTGTTGGAGGCATGTTGGTCATGCCGTCAATTACATTTGGAAAGTATCTTGGAGAGCGATTAAGTTCTTAGTCCACTCGCATTAACATCTTGACAGTTGTCTTGGCTAGTAAATCACCATTCTGATTCAATATTGTCCAAGAAAAAGTATCAACGGATTTTTCACCGTCCGAGGTGACTTTACGATCTAATTTCGATATTTCGACTGTAATGGAATCACCAGCAAAAGCAGGCTTAGAAAAACTAGTCTCAACCAGCTCCAGCAGCGCAATCGCATTATCAAGCTCTCCGCTGTTTTCGACAGCGCCACCTGCAAGAAGCAGAAGAGCCTGTCCAGGGAGGGGGAGAGAATTCATATTGGAATTCTTTGCAACAGTTAAATCAGAAAATAGTGGATGTGTATAGTTTCCGATTTGAACAAGTGAAGATCTTATCTCCTCAGTAATTTCTACTGGTTCTGTATTTATAACCAACTCGGTTTGCGCCCTTCTTTAAAAGATACATAACCTTCGTTTGCTATTGGGTCTGTTAGTAGAAATTCACGAAATAGCTCGATTTCAACTTTCCAACTTTGATCATTTGATAACCCTTGAGTTTTACTAAATCCTAATTTAGTTTGCGCTAAGGCATTGCGAGGCGACTTATTAAAGCTAGAAACTAATTTATCAACAGTATCTTTCAATTCAGATAACGGAACATAGGAAAGTGCCAATCCTGCCTCAACAGCTTGCGCTCCAGTCAACATCCCTGAACTAAAAAGGAGTGACTTAGCTTTCTGCTCACCAAGCCTGCTGCGACTTCTAAAAGTTGCTCCAGCACCAGGGGGTAACCCACTTGCTACATGAAGGTCACCAATTCGTGCTTCTTCAGCAATGATGATCAAATCTGCAGCTAGCATAAGTTCGAATCCGCCTGCCCGAGCAAAACCATTAACGGCAGCAATGACAGGAACCGGCAGTGATTCCAATCGCAAAAGAGTTTTGTGTAATGAAGTAACAAATGGAATAAATGTGCCTTCTATATCTGCAAAACATTCACCCAGAAAATTTATGTCCATTCCCACTGAGAAATTTTGAGTTGATTCACTCGGTGAGCCAGTAATAACAAGTGCTCGGATACTTTGATCGCGCTCAACCTCGTCACAAGCCGAATTTAATCCAGAGATAACACTCGGAGTTAGAGCGTTCATATCCTCAGGTCGATTAATGACGATCCACAGAGTGGAACGCTCCTGATAAATGAGAGTCGAATCATTACTCAAAAGGTTGCCCTGCCTTCGTAGATGCGAGAGACTTTTCTGTAGGAGTATAAATACTAAATAGGTGAGGTTAGACTAGCCGTCTTCCAAACCACTGCCAAGTAAGGAGTAGTTGCCATGGGCTTAAAAATTACTTATGCACCTTGGGGTGAAACTCTGGGGGAGTTAGTTGATGCCGCACAGCGTGCCGAAAAGGCGGGAGCAGAAGTAGTCTGGGTTCCAGAACTACATCGGAGTGCAACAATCTCTGCTGCTGCAATGGCCGCTGGTACATCTACTATTGGAATTGGTACTGCCATTGCACTTGCTTTCACTCGGAGTCCTTTAATTACTGCACTCGAGGCGCTTGATTTAGATGAGATGAGTAATGGTCGATTTACTTTAGGTTTAGGTAGCGGAGTAGAGCGTCTCAATCAGGATTGGCATAACGCTCGATGGGGTAAACCAGTTGCTCATATGAGAGAAACAGTTGCGATAATTCGCCAAATTATGGCAACGTCGCATTTAGGTGAGCGAATGACTTTCGAGGGCGAGTTTGAGCGTATTGATATACGCGGCTTCACAAGACCCTTCACACCTTCGCGTACAAATATTCCAATTTTTCTGGGTGGAATGGGTCCAGTCATGACCAAACTTGCAGGCGAAATTGGTGATGGATGGATTTCACATGAGTTGTGCTCTCCAAAGTATTTGGGGGAGATGTTGGGACCTTGGTTGACAGAGGGTCGCGAGACTTCTGGTCGCAATGCCGATGCTTTAGAGATTGTTGTTTCTGCTGCTTGCGCAATCGATAAAGATGCTAAAAAAGCAAAGCGTTGGGCAGCTGGACTCATTGGATTTTATGCAACAGTAAAGACATATGCAGATTTCTTTGAATTCCATGACATGTTAGACCAGCAGAACCGCGTGATTGAGAAATTTCGAACAGGAGTTTCTAGCGATCACCTAGCTGATGTGGTCCCTGACGAGATGGTGGATGCCCTCACTTTAGCTGGAGATACAGATGAAGTTATTGAAAAAATCTCAAGATACGAAGGTTTGGCTTCAACAGTCAAGCTAAGTCCACCCACACACGGACTTGAGAATGCGACTGTTCGGCAAGCACAAAACCAGATTATTGAGATGATCCCTAGTTTGGTAAAGGGTCAGTAATGCTTCCACTAGCTGACGTGAGGATCTTGTCCGTAGAGCAGTACGGCGCTGGGCCCTTTGCAACTCTGCATCTAGCAGATTTAGGTGCAGAGGTCATTAAAGTAGAAGATCCTTCAGTTGGTGGCGACGTGGGTCGATATGTTCCACCATATTCTGAAGGCGAAGACTCTTTGTTTTTTGAGTCCTTTAATAGAAACAAGAAATCAATTTCAATAAATTTGAATTCACCTGCAGGGAGAGAAGTTTTTGAAGATTTAGTAAAAGTTTCTGATGTTGTTTACAGTAATCTTCGTGGTGATGTTCCAAAGAAAATGCGCATAACTTATGACGATCTTAAGCACCTGAACCCTAAAATTGTTTGTTGTTCTCTAACAGGTTTTGGTATGACGGGTCCACGCTCTCAGGAGCCAGGCTATGACTACATTCTTCAAGGCTTGGCTGGTTGGATGGACTTAACTGGCGAGCCCGATGGTCCACCAACTAAATCTGGATTATCAATGGTTGATTACTCTGGTGGATTAATCTCTACAATTTCTTTACTGGTTGCTCTACACGCTGCACGAAGAGATGGCGTGGGTATGGATTGTGACGTTAGTTTGTATGACACTGCAATTGGAATGCTCACTTATCCGGCGGCATGGCATTTAAATGCAGGCTTTGAACCTGTTCGAACTCACCATTCTGCTCATCCATCTTTGGTTCCATTTCAAGCTTTTGAAGCATCAGATGGTTGGTTAATTATAGGTTGTGCAAAAGAAAAATTCTGGCAAAGTTTAACTGGCGTAATTCAAAGACCAGATTTAGCAAAGGATAAGCGATTTGAAAATTTTGCTGCGCGATTTGAAAATAGAGATCTACTGATTCCAATTATAGAAGAAATTCTGGCAAAAGAGCCTATAAGTTACTGGCTGCCAAAACTTTATGCAGAATCGATTCCCTGTGGACCAATCAATACTGTTGCTCAAAGTCTAGTAGAGCCCCATACAATTGCACGTGAAATGATTATTGAAACTGATCATCCCCGTTACGGAAAAGTCAGACAGGTAGCAACACCAGTCAAAGTTGGCCCAGCACGTACTGACAATCGCCGGGCACCACAGCGAAACGAAGATGCTGATTATGTTCTTACACAACTTCTTAAATATGATGATTCAAAAGTTGCCAAACTTTCTTCGGATCAGGCATTCACTGCATAATGACTCTGTCACTCGAACTGGCTGAATGGGCACTAAAGCTCAAGTGGAATGACTTGCCAAGCGAGGTTCAAAATAGGGTTAAAGAACATGCACTCGATGGCATTGGAAATGCGATCGGTGCCGCTTCAACTGATATTGCTGATGCAGCCGCCAAGACAGTGGGCATCTACGGAGAATCAAATGAAGCCTCGATGTGGGGAACTACAAATAGAACTTCTGTACCAGCCGCAGTTTTCTTCAATTCAATTTTGATTCATGCTCTAGATTTTGACGATACTCACGCTGGCGGGTTAGTACATGCAACCGCACCTACATTGCCAGTAGCCATAGCACTTGGCGAATCTTTGAAAGCCAGCGGTGAAGAAGTTATAACTGCATATGCAGCAGGCCTAGAAGTAATCTGTCGTTTAGGGGCTTCAACTCCTCATGGTTTTCATGCTAGGGGATTACACGCGACGCAAGTTTGTGGAACTATCGCTAGCGCTATAATCGCGGCAAAGTTAATGCGCTTATCGATTTCTCAGACTGTAAATGCAATGGGAATCGCTGGAAGTTTTTCGGGTGGCTTGTTAGAGTTTTTGAATACTGGTTCATCTACAAAACAAATACATCCGGGAATAGCATCTCAAGCTGGGGTTATTGCGGCACATTTAGCAGCTAATGGGGCAACTGGTCCAGAGACAGTAATCGAAGGTGAATACGGAATCTTAAAATCATTATCAGATCGAGATGCCAATCTTTCTCAAATTGTTAAAGGACTAGGTGAAGTCTGGGAATGTAGTCAAATCACAATTAAACCTTATCCAGCATGTCAACTTTCTCATGTAACTTTAGACGCAACAAGAAATGCATGGACCTCTGCATCAGCTAGTGGAGTAAAGATTTCGGAAATCAAAAAAATCTCTGCGATAGTACATCCAGATTCAGCAAAAATAGTATGTATTCCGCGCTCAGAGAAAAATACTCCTAAGACAGCATATGACGCAAAATTTTCATTACCGTGGTCGGTTGCAGCATTGATAATCGATGGTGAGTTAGTTGTAAAGTCTTTCGATCAAACTTCAATCAAACGTGGTTCAGTAATTGAATTGGCGGAGAAATTTGAATTTGAAGAAGGAAAGGAAGTTGTTGCTGCTGCAGCGGCTCCCGGATCGGTGGAAATTACAACAACCGACGGTCGTTCTTTTTCTGGAATAGCTTCGACTAGCGCCGGAGGACCGAGTAATCGACTTTCATCAGATGCATTAGTCAAGAAATTTCTCCTTCAATGCAGCGATCAGAAGTCGGGAATATTATTGGCCGATGAGCTATTACGAATTGATAAGGTTCTACAGATTTCTTCAATCTCAGCAATGATTGCAATGTCAGGAAAATAGGGGGACCGATGAACAACTTTAAGGCCATAGAACCAAAAAATTATCCTTGGTATAAATACTCTGACTATACATTTAGCCTAGGTCTAGCAACCGAGACTGATGCATTTATTTCAGGGCATACAGCCAGCACTTTTGCTCCCAGTGCGGGAGGTATGGTTGTAGTTGGTGGAATGAAAGAACAAGTTCATACTGCTTACGACAAAATTGAACGTATTTTAGAAGAAGCAAATATGACTTTTGCGGACATTACGCGGGTTGTTGAAAATGTAACTATGAGTGGACTTGCTCATTATCCTGAGGCACAAGCTGTACGCATTGATCGATTTAATGGGCATGAACCAACAATTTCAACTGTAATCGTTGATCGGCTCCTCCGTCGTGATGCCTTTATTGAAATTGAGGTTTACTGTTCTAAAGGTGGAGGGGTTAAATTACTAGGAAGTAATGATTCAGATATGCACCTCAATGCAATCACAAAAGGTCATGATGGCTCGGTATTTCTACCTACGCTTTTACCAATTGATAAATCAGGAAATGTCGTGCATGAAGGTGACTTTGTTGCACAATATCGTTATTGCTTAGAGCAAGGAAGTGATTTGCTTAATCAAGTTGGGCTCTCTCTTGATAACGCAGTGACAACCTACGACTATTCTCTGCCTGAAGTAAGAAGTGTTTATGGAAAAACTGCGCGCGTAAGGAAAGAGCTACTTGGCGGAGCAGGAGTTTTCCCTGGTGCGGGCGGAATTTTAATGACCACTCTTCATAAACCAGGTGTCCTTGTTGCAATTGATTTGGTTGCATCGGTTCACCCGCTCAAGGCAGTCAACCCAGGTTGGAAACGGTACGAAACTCTTTCGTATACTCCGGGAGTCATTGCTGGTAAAACTCTCTATATGTCTGGTTTTGCTTCCTTAGATATGGAAACACAAGAGGCTACGCACGCTGGCGACATTGTTGCCCAAGCGCAATCAACTTATGAAGCAATATTGTTGGTGTTAAAAGAAGCTGGTGCCGGTCCAAGCGATCTAGTAAATACCATTGAATATGTTGTTCCAGAAGGTTTAAAGGAATATCGCGGCGTAGCCGGCGTTCGAGAGAATTTGTTAAGTAAACCATGGCCTTCATCGACAGGGGCTCTTTGCCATTCATTATTGCGTCCTGAGTTTATGATTGAAGTATTCCCTTTAGCGGTCCTTTCATGAGTTTACTTACTTCAGAAGTTAAATCAATGGTTGGTCTTGAGCGCACATATATTTCTCCTGAGCCTTTTGGAATTTCTTCTAGTCGGTATTTTGCTCTTGCTATAGATGACAGCAATCCAATGTATGCAGCCAAAGAGATTGCGCCACTAACTCTTATTTGTGAGACCAATCAATATGCAAATCTACCAATGAATCATGATGGTTATGCAGGTCATTTTTGGGACATAGAGATCCCAAATACAAGATTATTGCGTGGCGGGAATAAGTATTGTTTTTACAAGTACGTTCATGCTACAGATGTATTGCATGTGAGTTGGAAAATTGATGAAATTAATGAGAGAGTAAATTCAAAAGGAGTTGCCATGGTCACGATGCTTAGCACTGCGACTTATAGAAACCAGCATCAGGAACTCTTGGCAACAAATACAGAAACATTGATTTGGGTAGAATTGGCATCACGAAATGAATAATTTTAAAGTGGGCGACAAGATTCCATTACTTCAAAAGCAGTGCACATTAACTTCGATGGTTGCTTATGCTGGTGCAACTTGGGACTGGCACAGATTGCATTATGACATGGTTTATTTAAAGTCTAAGAACTTAGATGCGCCAGTTGTCGATGGTCAAGTTTTTGGTGCCTATGCAGTACAAGCAATTCAAGACTGGCTTGGAGAAACCGCTTTTATATCATCCCTAGATCTTCGATATGCAGGATTAGTATTTGCTGAAGAGCATGTCCAGGTAAGCGGTGAGATTTCTGAGATAACAAAGGATCAGATTGTTCTATCCCTAGAGATTAATGTAGTAAAAAGTAATGGAGATTTAGTTCGTTCTGCAGTGGCACCAATTACTGCAACTGTTGTTTGGCACCAAAAGTGAAAACACCAGTAATTGTTGGTGCGGCAGAATGTGATCTAGGTGTAACTAGCAAGTCAATTCTTGAACTCCAAGCTCAAGCAGTAAATCGAGCCTTAGCTGATGCGGGACTCAGCATCAAAGATGTCGATGGAATTGCTACAAACGGAATTTCAAGATTCTCGGCAACCTCATTAGCAGACTATCTTGGGATCGAACCAAAATTTTCAGATTCAACGTTTTCCGGTGGAAGTTCCTTCGAAATGTATGTGGCGCGTGCATATCAAGCCATAGCAAGTGGACAGTGTAATGTCGTTGTAATTTCATTTGCTTCAAATCAGCGCTCTGCAAAATCGAGATCACTTGCTGGAATGATCGAACATCACACACCCGAGGCACAATTTGAAACAGTCTACGGTCCTCTTTTCCCTCTAAGTTACTATGCAATGGCTGCGCAACGGTATATTCATGATGTTCCAAATGGGAGAGATGCTCTTTCAGAAGTTGCAATCAGTGCTCGAGAGTGGGCGTTGCTCAATCCAAAGGCTTATCGCTATGGAGGGGCTTCACTGTCGGCATCAGAACTTGCGAGCACTGAAATGATCTCATCACCACTACGAGCAGGTGACTGTTGCTTAGTCACCGATGGTGGTGGTGCAATTGTTATTACAAACTCTGAAATAGCAAAAGATTTAAAGGGTAAACCGGTTTCAATTTTAGGATTTGGTGAATCGACTACAAATAGCTCTATGACCACTCATCGCAATTTGCGCGTTACCGGGGCAGAACAAAGCGGGAACTTAGCATTTTCAATGGCGGGTGTATCCAGGGCTGATATAGATGTAGTAGAGATTTATGATTCTTTTACAATCACTACTCTTCTATCAATTGAAGGATTGGGTTTTGCCGGCAAAGGAGAAGGTGCAGATTTCGTCTTAGACAAGAAAACTCGACCTGGTGGTGCATTTCCACTAAATACTAATGGAGGAGGCTTATCGTATTGTCATCCAGGACAGTATGGAATCTTGCTACTAGTTGAAGCTGTTCGACAACTCAGAGGTGAATGCGGTGAACGCCAAGTGGCCAATGCAAAATTAGCTCTTGCTCACGGGACTGGTGGAATACTCTCAACAAATGCGACAGTTATTTTGGGGGTTAGTTAATGTTTCCATACTTACCCCATGAAGATTCGGTGAGTGCCCCATATTGGGCAGGTACTCGTGAACGTAAATTGATGCTTCAATTTTGCACAAATTGTAGTCAATACCAGTGGTACCCACGTTTGATGTGCATTATTTGCGGCAAAGAGGATTTGCAATGGCGGGAATCTAGCGGAAAAGGCACAATTGATTCTTGGACGTTAGTTGCCCGAGCAGTAAGTGAAGGATTTGTTCCACCCTATGTAATTGCTCGGGTTCTACTTAGCGAAAAGGTAATCATATTGACTAGAATTGTAGGTATAGACAGCCCAACATGTGATCAGAATGTTGAACTGTCTTGGCAAGAGTTGTCTGATGGTCGTGCTATTCCGGTTTTTACGCAAACTAGAAGTAGGAGTTAAGAATGGATTTCAACTTAAACGATGAGCAACTAGCATTTAAAAAAGTTCTTCGCGACTTCGTTGAGAAAGAGATAAAGCCTGTCGCCAATAAGTACGAAAAAGAAGGTATTTATCCAACTGAGATAGTTGAAACTATGGCCGAGATGGGTCTTTTTGGTATGACAATTCCGGAGGAGTACGGCGGCCTCAATGTCGATATGGTTTCCTTTGCGTTAGTGTTTGAAGAGATTGCAAGGGGTTGGATGGGAGTAGCTGGAATTCTTGGTAGCCACTCTCTTTCTTGTTGGATGATTTCTACTCATGGAACCGATGCGCAGAAAGCAAAATACTTACCTGAACTTGCAACCGGAAAACGTCGCTCAGGTATTGGTTTAACGGAGCCAGATGCAGGAACTGACTTACAAGGAATACGCACTACTGCACGCCTTGAGGGCGATGAGTATGTAATTAATGGATCAAAGACATGGATTACGAACGCTCGCTATGCCAACCCACTGCCGGTCCTTGTTAAAACTGACCCTACGTCTTCACCAGCACATAAAGGCATGAGCGTAATTCTGATTGAAGCCGGCACGCCTGGATTTGAGGTAAGTAAGGACATTGGAAAACTTGGTTACAAGGGCACAGAATCATGTGAAGTTGTTCTTAACAATGTGCGAGTACCAAAAGAAAACTTGCTTGGTGGTATTGAAGGCCGTGGAATGCAACAGGTTTTAAGCGGCCTAGAAACTGGGCGCATCAATATTGCAGCACGTAGCGTTGGTATTGCACAGGCGGCCTATGAGGCTGCGATAAGTTATTCCAAAGAACGAAAAGCATTTGGTCAACCAATTAGTGAATTCCAAGCGATCCAATTGAAATTGGCTGAAATTGCAACTCACTTGCAAGCCGCACGATTAATGACATATTGGTCAGCCTCAAAAGCCGATGCGGGCGAGCGGGTAGATATGGAAGCGGGCATGGCAAAATATTTTGCGAGCGAAGTAGCGATCATGGCATCTTTAGAGGCAATGCGAGTTCACGGTGGATACGGATATTCAACAGAATATGTTGTTGAAAGGCTGTACAGAGATGCTCCACTTATGTCAATCGGAGAAGGAACCAATGACATCATGAAAATGGTAATTGCTAAATCTCTTCTTAGTGGAAAGACCCAGATCGGATAATGATTTCGAGGAGTCACCTATACGTACCAGCAAATGATCTAGGACGTCTAGAAAAGGCCTTAGATCGTGGAGCAGATGCGCTTATAGTTGATCTTGAAGATGGTGTTTCACCTGCTGATAAAGATCTTGCTCGCAAAAATCTAGCCTCATTTCTCCAAAGTTTAACTTCAACTGTCGAGATATGGGTTCGTGTCAATTCTGAAGAATCTGAACTTAAATCTGATTTAGAAGCTGCTGTGCATGCAAACACTCATGGAATAGTTTTAGCAAAGGCAAACTCGCTTAATGAAGTTAAAAATTTAGATTCGCTAATATCCACACTGGAAAAAACACTCGGTCTTACAAAAAAAATTGAAGTCTCTGCACTGATTGAATCCGCAGAAGGAGTTTTCAACGCTCAAGAAATAGCATCTGGGCCAAGAATTTCTCGCTTACAAATTGGAGAGTTCGATTTAACGGCAGATTTAGGGATCTCCGGCGACAATGGAGAAACAACAATTCAATTTGCCCGCAGTATGGCCGTCTTTGCTAGTGCTGCTGCGGGAATACATCCGCCCCTTGCGGCAGTTTCAGTTAATTTCAAAGAGATTGAACCATTCAGAGAAAGCACGCAAGCTTTTAAGGAATGGGGGTACTTTGGTCGTGCGTGTATACATCCAAATCAAATTGAAATCGTGAATCAAGTATTCACCCCCAATTTAGAGGATTTGGCTGAAGCAAAAGATGTTCTCGACCGTCTTGAGAAAGCTGGAGGTGGAGTCGCACTCGATTCCAAGAATCGCATGATTGACGAAGCAACCGCAAAGATCGCCCGTCGAACATTAGCCACAGGAGGTTGATTTAGCATGACTCTAATTAGAAGCCAAAACCTAAAGGATTTTTCCCAAGCAGTTGATGTTCCAATTCCTGATTCAACTGCAAGCGCAAAAATGCACCGCCTTCATACTTGGGAAAGTGGAACTAGCGTGATGATTGTAAATTTCCCCGTCGGTTGGTCACGGCCTATTGAGGGTAGCTATGAATGCGCAGAAGAGTTCATCATGATCGAGGGCGAACTGCAGATGTCTGGAGATAAGTTTTTCTCAGGAGACCATGTCTGGGTTCCGCCACACTCACCACGAATCGCCGCCTTTAGTCCAGAAGGCGCAGTTGCTCTGGCTTGGTTTTACGGAGCGCCTCAATGGAATCGTATGAATGGAGTCACAAGAGCAGTCTCACAAGTAAAAACACACATAGATGCAAATTCTTTTGGTGAAATTCGACCAACAAATGCAAATGGATTGACCGGGCAAACGATTAAGTTGCCTCCAAGTCGTTACATCGCTCCATCAGATTGTGAAGTAATTGATTTAACAAATTACACATGGTCGATGTATGAAGCAGGAAGTGAAGTTATGCTGACTCCACTTTCTTTAATCCGTATTTGATAGAGATCCATGCACCGAAAGTTAGTACACCACTAATACCAATGCCCCAAAGACGCCCATTTACTTCTGAATTTGAGTAGTTAGCTATAATTTCACTAACTGTTCCAATGCTGGCAATACCAACAACGGCTGAAACCTGTCGCACCATAGAAAGTGCTGCAAGTCCTGATGCTACTTTTTCTGGCTCCAATGAATCCATAATTGCAACCGTGTCACCGGCAAAAAGAATTCCGGCAAAAAGTCCAGCGAAAATTAAAGTTAACAGAAACGTAAGAGTGCTTCTCTGAGCTAGTAATGCAATATTAATGTATTGAAGTCCCAGCAATGCAGAAGCTAAAAGCATGACTTTTCTTAGGCCATCGGAATTTCGGACTCTTCCCAAGATATTCGATCCAACTGGCATCAGAATGCACATTAGTAGTATGACTAATCCGCCCATCCGTGGAGAAAAATCTAAATTCTTTTGACTAAACAGGGCAACTAAGAAAGTAGCAGCAGGAATAGTGGCGTTGTAAATGAAACAGGCAATTAATACACCCTTAACTCTGCGGGATTTAAACCAACTTGGATCAATTAGAGGGTGCTTAGCCGAACGCTCAATTTTATAAAACCCATAATATAAAAACAATCCAACTAAAATAAGGAAAACATCCAAGACTGGTCGCGGTGCAACATTGCCCAGATCAATAACGCCGGCTGAGAAAAATAACGTGGCCAAACTTATTGCCATAATTCCTCTGACATCAAGTGGATTAATATTCTTTTTAACTTCACTTTCATGCAATAGGAATGTTAACCCAAGGCCGACAATCGAAATCACTGGTTGGCAATAAAAAAGGTGGTTCCAAGAAAAAGTTTGAGTGAGATACCCACCTACAATTGGTCCAAGTAATAAACCAACAGAGCTGTAGCTAATCCAAAGGCCGACTGCGCGGTTGCGCGATTGAGGATCTACATTTGCCGTAAGAATCGCCCCACCATTTGGAAGCATGAATGCCAAGCCACAGCCTTGGAAAATTCGACACGCAAGTAACATGGAGAAAGATGTTGCAAATGAGGCTAGCAATGCTCCTAACCCAAAAACAAATAGTCCAATTCGAAAAGCTTTTAGTGCCCCCCACTTGTCACCAAATGCGCCGGCAAAAGGCAAGATCGATCCAGTCGCAATACTCATCGCACTCAAGATCCATTGCAAAGCACTTGTTTGAGTATTTAAATCTATTTGAATTGAGGGAATTGCAGTTGTCACAGCAGTGTTATCAAACATAACCGAGCCAAGTCCCATTGCCGCTATGAGGGCAACAGTGCGTGGGTCCTGATAAAGTCGCCGGGTCATGCGCACACTTTAAAGGCGATTGTCATCGGATTTCTAGCCTTTGTGTGAGCATTAAATTTCCTTTCAGAAATTCGGTCGTTCCGTATTGCGAAACTTAACTCTTGAGTATCTGGAGTGTAGTACTTAAAGTGCTGCCAGACCTTCACAACTTAAACTTATAGTGTTACGGTACGCGGAACAGGTTCGAAGAAGGACTTTTCGATTAGAGGGGATTGTTTAGATGATTTATCTAGTTTATAAGATGCATCTTTCTGAAAAATCTCGCAGAAATATGAAGGAATTCTGGAATTGGCTAAAGGAACGTGAGCAATGGTTTTATAAAGATCTTCCGATGGTTCAAAGTGTGCAATGGTATTACGGAGTAATAGGTGATTCTTATACCATCGAGTCATACACGGCATTTGAAGATGAAGCGGGTTTTGGCGAGTATCGAAAGAAACTATCGCAACTAAAGTCAAATGAATCGTGGGAGACAGAAAGAGTTTCACAAGATGATTGGTGGGAATTTGTCTCAACTCGCTTGGTTACAGATATACCAGTGCACATTGGTTTTAGGAAATAAAAGTAATTGGCAAATATCAGTAAATCTCAAAGTATTGCGACGGTAGAGCGCGCCGGTGATGTGCTGCTCCTATTTTCGCAATCCAATGAAAAAGATCTTGGCATTACTGAGATATCACGTAAACTGGGGCTTTCGAAAGCTGCGGTACATAGAATTTTAGCCTCGCTTCGCAGCCGTGGCTTTATCGAACTAGTCGAAGAATCCCGACGCTATACCTTGGGATCATCTTCACTTGCACTTGGATTTAAGTACCTTACTCAATTAGACATTCGCACATTAGCTGCACCTGAATTGGCTTCCATCTCTAGAATTACCCATGAGACTGCCACGCTTTCAATACGAAATGGCATGGAACGTTTCTATATCGACCAGGTAGTCCCGAATCGTGAAATTGTAATGTCGGTTCCAATCGGAATCACCTACCCTTTACATGCAGGTAGTTCATCTAAAGTTTTCTTGGCCTGGATGGCAGAGCCCGAGGTGACTCATTATCTAAAGGGTAAATTAAAAGTTTTTACACCCACGACTCCCAAAGACTCCTCTAGTATTCTGAAAGAACTTTCTCAAATTCGTAATCGAGGTTTTGCATTGTCAGTAAGCGAGCGCCAGGCTGGAGCGGCATCGGTGGCAGCTCCTGTATTTGATGTTAATGGCAATCCAATTGCAGTTATTAGTATCTGCGGTCCAGCCGAGCGAATTACTCCAACTCTGACAAAATATGTTCCTCAGTTACTTGATTCAGCATCTCGGCTTTCAAAGCGTATGGGATACCACCCACGAAAGGGGAGTGTTTCTGGATGAAAATTGGCGTTGCTATGGGAGTAGTGGGGATTGGATTACCCGATTATCGCGATATCGCAGTGAGTGCAGAAAGCGCTGGAGCATATGCGCTTTGTGTAGGTGAAGTGGCTAATGAAAGCATTGCCTCTGCTACTTATTTTGGAACAATTACAAGTAAACCAAAATTGATTACTGCAATTACCACCTGGGTGCGCCCTCCAGTAAATGTTGCTCTTGGCGCATCAACGATTGATGAAATTACAAGCGGTCGCTTTGAACTTGGATTAGGAACAATGCCTGATCATTGGAATCGTGATCACTATCAAATTGATCCTTCTCGCCCCCTTGTCAGAATGCGTGAATACATGGAAGTGATTCGCAAAAGCTGGTTGGCTCACAGCGGTGAATCTGTGAATTTTAAGGGCGACTTTTATCAAGTTGAGGGCTATCAGCGATTATCAAAACCCTTACGCAGTCAAATACCAATTCACTTAGCAGTAACACGTCCAGGGATGGCCAAACTTGCTGGGGAAATTGCCGATGGTGCAATTGTCAATTGGTTACATACAGACGAGTGGTTAAAAAATAGTCTTGAACCAGCACTTGAAGCAGGACAAAGTATTTCAGGTAATCATTGTCAACGAAGCGCTATGGTTCGCGTCTTGATTGAAAAAGATCCTGCCAAAGCGCGACAAATACTGCGACCATCATTTAATATGTATCGAAACGTTCCATATTTTCATGAGATAACTGCATCGGCTGGGTTTGTCACAACCCCAACGTCAGATCTTTCTGATGAGTTAGTTGATTCAATGACTGTTCATGGCTCGATGGAACAAGTGATTGAAAAAATCACCAAGAAATATGGGGGATGGGCTGACTGGCTTGAACTAATACCACCAGGTGCAGTGGAACCAGATCTTCTACGAAAATCATATGATGGGATTTTTGAGTTAATTTCCCGACTTAAAACTACTTAAGGCTCCCGCCTAACTTACTCGGAAGTAGCCACAGGCCCTTGAATCCAAAGGGTTTTTTGATCCCATTTTTGAACTTACGTGAAAATTCCGTCCAGTGGAACACGATCCTTTGTTCTAGCTACTCAAACCTGTACTTATTCATGAGGAAGGTTTGGCTAAAACCCTTGACCTTGTAATAGGGAGTGCATAGCCTATGTCACAGTGTTTCGGCTTGCGATACACATCTTTAGGTCATAACGGAGGTTAATGTGTCTAAGAAAAAAATATTTTCATCTGCAATAGTAGTAGCTGCGCTTTTTAGTACAACAATGCCAGCAACTGCAGCAGATAACCCAGGTGTCGTTCCTAAGTCAACTTGGAAAACTAATGTTAAAACTGTAAAGATTGGTTTAGTTGCGCCGATGACTGGTGTTTTCGCAGTCCTAGGTGTTTCACAAAGGAACTCACTACAAGTTGTAGCCGATCAGATTAATAAAGCTGGCGGTATCGGTGGTGCAAAGATTGAACTTGTTGTTCGAGATGGTGGACTAGATCCAGTTGCTTCAGCAAACCACGCTCGTGAACTCGCAGGAGATGCATCTGTAAACATGGTAGTAGGACCATCAATTTCATCCTTCTACGAAGCATCAGCAGTTTATTATGAAAATGTTAAGAAACTTAGCTGTGCTCCAGCAGTAGCTGCTCTTGATTTTACCGATTATGATTTCGGTTTCCGTTCGCAGGACTTTTTCAAAGATACAGCTAAAGCTTTGATGACCGTACTGCAAAAAAAGGGTGCGACAAGCTTTGGAATGATTTATGAAGCCGGAGCAACCGGTGATGGGTTTGATTCATACTGGAAAAATCAAGCAGGAAGATATGGCCTTACCTACAAGGGTTGGGAAAAGATCACCAGTACAGCAACTTCACACAATGCTGAATTGCAACGACTCATTGCCACGGGTGCTGAAGGTGTATTCATTTCCAATAACGCATATGGTGCGTACACAGCAAAAGCAGCTAAAGAACTAAACTACAAGGGAGTGCTCTTTAGCGGCTCTGGTGCTCAGAACATTGCTTTCCATGAGAACGGTGGCGATGATTTTGCTGGAACATTGATGGCAGCACCTAACTATCAATGGCCAATTCGCGACAAAGCTTTATGGAAGCCTGGTTATAAGCTTCATACAGATGCTGTTGTGAAAGCCCATAGTTTTGCAACAGGAGTTAAGTCTGGAGCAACCTCACCGAATGGAACCGCAATTGCAGGTGACTGTATGTATGCATTTGCAGTTGCTGCAAACAAGGCTCGCTCTCTTAATAGCGTTAAGGTCCGCGATGCAATGGAAACATTGGACATTCCTGCCTCAATGACACCATCTGGCGTGCGAATTCACCCAGGACCAGAGCACAATTTCTATCAAGCCGATGGAATTAGCGTTTATGAATGGCGCAAAGATGCCAATGGTTGGTTCACCATTGAAGTTAATGGCGTGTCAAAGCTATCGGCAAAGTGCCCTGAGGCAGGTTGGTTGGCAAGAACCGATAAGGGTTCACCACTTATCTGTAAGTTAGTCTCTGGCAAGTTGGTATATAGAGCTGCTTAACAAGAAATAAACTCTCCACAGATTGAAATCAGAGGGTGAGAGTGGGTCTTAGAAATAAGGCCCACTCTCACTTAATGAACCGAGTTGATCAAAGTAAGCGATGATTTATCGTTTTTATCCTTAAGGGATCCACCTAATTAGAATTGGAACATTATGAGTCTTCAAGTCTGGATTGATGGAATATTCGTTGGTTCTATATTTGCTTTAGTTGCATTGAGTATGACAATAGTTTATCAACCGACTCGAATTATGAACTTTGCCCAGGGTGAAGGATTTATTTTAGGAGCTGCGCTCGGTTACCAGTTTATTGGGGTGTGGAAGTGGCCCCTTGTGACGGCCCTGATAGTGCTTATAGCTGTGGCAACAATTATGGGTTTCATTATGGAGCGTATGGTGATGTTGCCCGTACAGCTTTCTGGAAGCAAGTTTGCATGGATTATTGCAACACTTGCCGCAGCATTGATTTTCCAGTCAATATTTAACATTCGTTGGGTAAATGTAAGTTTTAGTTATTTTGATTTTTTCGACAAAGATATTCCAATTTTTGGCGCAACACTTTCGATCCAAAAACTTCTTGTAATTGTCAGCGTGGCTGTTATTTATGTTGCTAATGAATTATTTTTGCGAAGAACTCTTTGGGGCCGCTCGATCCGCGCCATAGCGCACAATCCAGATACGTCGACCATTCTAGGAATTCCTACTAAGCCAGTTATCAAGCTTGCGTTCATTACCGGTACGGTGGTAATCGCGATAAGTGGATTTTTAGCTGCTCCAGTAATCATAGTTGCACCTGCAGCTGGTCTTTTTTATACCATTCAAGGCTTTACAGCTGCAATTATTGGTGGTGTTGGTAGTGCTAAAGGCGCTGTTGTTGGCGGCATGGTAATCGGCATTTTAGATAGCGTAGTTAGATCTTGGCTCGGCGGCACATGGGGACTGTTTAGTACTTTCTTAGTACTTGCAGCAATTTTGATACTTAAACCGACAGGCTTCTTTGGCAAGAGAGTTGAGGGAAGATAAATGATTTCCACATTTAAAGGTCTAAACCGTCTATTGATTGGCGGCACCGGACTCGCAATTGCCCTGCTTTTAAGCTTCCCACTGATTGCAAATCAAACTTCAAATCCAAGTTTTTACTTGCAAATTGTTTCAGTGGCAGCATGTTCATCTATTTTAACAATTTCCCTGAACATATGTATGGGATATGGCGGCCTACTCTCTTTAATGCACACTGGATTACAAATGGCTGGTGGTTATGCCATAGGCATACTGATGGTTAAGTTTGGTTGGAATGGTTGGTTAGCACTTGTTATGGCAGCGGTAACTGGTGCACTTTTTGCCGTCATTGTGATTCTGTTTTCTTTGCGTGCTACCTATCTTTACTTTGGCATGATTACCTTGGCCGTAAACTTGATTGCGATGGAGGGAGTGCGCCATGGAGGCGAACTCACGGGTGGATATGACGGATTATTTGGAATTTTTGCCCCAGGTATTCCTGATGGAATGATGTCACCAAGTGCCTTTTACTTAACAGTCTTAACTATTTTGTTTGCAGTATATTTTGTTCAGAGGAACTTAATTCGAAGTGGATTTGGCCGAAACACGATGGCGCTCCGCGAATCCTCTGAGACTGCAACCGCTCTAGGAATTTCACCTTCGATGCACCGATTAAAGGTCTTTGGAGTCTCAGGTGCAATAGCAGGGCTCGCAGGCGGATTACTTTCGATGCAAATGGGTTATGCGTTTGCAGAGATTGGTGACCTCAATAATGGACTTATCTTTTTCGTCGGACTCTTCTTAGGTGGCGTCGGAACACTAGCTGGGCCAATTTTGGGAGTTTCCCTTGTAGCGGTAATTGACTTCACAATTCGAGGGACCGCACAATATAGAACACTGATTTTAGGTGCGATTTTGTTGACTACGATGATTATTCTTCCCCGCGGAATTGTAGGCACTTATCGTGCCTCACGTTACGGCTCGCCTCGTTCACGCGAGGTTATGCCTGGCGAAGCTGAAAATTATAAATTAGAAATCGATGTCAAAGATGTAACCAATGGTGAGATTTTGCTAGAAGCAAAAGACATTGTTAAGCATTTTGGCGGAGTAAAGGCAGTCGATGGAATTTCAGTTCAATTCAAAGCCGGTGAGGTACATGGCATTATTGGGCCAAATGGATCCGGTAAGTCAACACTGGTCTCAACCCTGACGCGCTACCACGAGGCAACCTCAGGTTCAGTGATTTTGTTTGGCGAGGAAGCTGATAAGAAGCCATTCGTCGTTGCTCGCACAGGCATAACTCGAGTTTTCCAAGTTCCTCATCTATTTGAAAGAGTGAGCGTTTTGGACAACGTACTAACTGGAATGTATCGCCGCGATAATTACAATATATTTGACGCTATCTTCCGCACCTCTCGCTACCGTAAAGCTAATTCACGAAGCGTTGCTGAAGCTAAAGCACTTTTGTCTTTGAGTGGAATGCTAGAAATTGAGGAACTTGCAGCCGGATCAATCTCACACGGACAGAAACGTCTTCTCGAAGTCATTCGTGCAGTTGCAACTCATCCAAAGATCCTAATTCTTGACGAACCAGCAACTGGTTTGACTCAAGATGAATTGAATTCACTAAAGAGTCTAATTCGCAAACTTGCAAAGGCAGGTATGTGTGTTGTTCTTATTGAACATAACGTGGCATTTCTAATGGATTTAGCTGACATAGTTACAGTGATTCAAAACGGTAAAGTAATTGCTGAAGGGGCACCACATACGGTTCAGAATGATCAACGTGTCATCGATGCATACCTGGGCAACACTGACTTTTCGAAGGAGTTAGCATGAATAGTGATCTGCGACTTGATGGGTTAACCGTTACCTATGGTGGTGCTGTGGCTCTTGATGATTTTTCGATGGAGATTAAGACTGGTGAATTTGTGGCACTCCTTGGTGCCAATGGTGCCGGTAAAACAACAACACTGCGAGCAATTTCTGGTTTAATGCGCCCAGCAGGGGGTAAAGTATTTTTTGGTGATAGTGAAATTACCAAAATGCCTGGACACAAGCGAACAAATTTGGGAATTGGGCACGTTCCTGAAGGTCGGCAGATATTTCCTGATCACACCGTGGAAGAGAATTTACAACTGGGTTCGTTCGTCCGCCGCAAGAACCGCGCTCAAAATAGCGAAGCGATTGCGGATATGTATGAACTTTTCCCGCGCTTGAAAGATCGCCATAAACAACAAGCTGGAACCCTTTCTGGCGGCGAAGCACAGATGTTGGCAATTGCCCGTGCATTGATGTCACGCCCAAGGATTTTGATGCTAGATGAACCAAGTTTAGGATTAGCCCCACAGTTAGTACTAGAGCTATTCAAATACATAAAGCGACTACATGCTGAGCAAGGTTTAACAATCCTTCTCGTGGAACAACAGGCTCGATTAGCTCTTCAACTTGCTCAACGGGCCTATATTCTCGAACGTGGTGCAGTCAAAATTGCTGGGAGTTCTAAAGATCTGATTAACGATCCTCGAGTAGCTGAAGCATATCTTGGCAGCGGCAATAAATAATGGCTGATACACCTTTTGTTGAAGGAGTAACAGCAGCGCTAGTTGGAGTTCATGACGCAGATATACATCTTGGTTTTTGGCGTGATGAGTTGGGATATGAAGTTATCAGTACTGGAGTTATTTCAGCTGAAGTAGCAAAAGCACTCTACAACGTGGCAGGTGAAATAGAACTGTGGAAGTTGGCTCCTGCTCAGGCAGATTCTGGGCAAGTTTGGCTTATGAAAACCGCCAACTCCTCACATCTTGAACCAAAGCATCCCCACACAAGTGAATGGGGATATCACGCATTAGATCTCTATACACGTAATGCATTAGCTACGCATTCACAGCTTTTCCCAAAGGGCTGGCAATGGCCCGCACTGCCGCAGGCATACGGTGTTCCATTTGGAGATAAAGTCATTGAGATTACCGAAGGTTTTTGTTTTGGGCCTGAAGGTACCGACATAGTTTTTGTAGAAGCAACAAATGAGCGTCCAACAATTGCATGGGGTAAGAATCCTAAGCTTCCATATACAGAGTTAACTTCTGTAGTTTGCGGTGTTAAAGACGTTGAATTAGCGAAGGAGTTTTTCGGACCCAGCGGTTTAGGAATGGATATTTGGTATGACGTTTCATTCGTACAAGACGGAGTGAATCTGATTGCAGAACTACCACAAGGGTCAAATGTTAGATTGGCCTTTGTATCTGGTAGTAAAACAGCTCGTATTGAATTAATTCATGTGAATGATTTGCCACCACGTGCTGATACTCGAGCTATAGGTAGACCAGGAAAAGTTTTGGGACACATGGGTTGGTCATTTATCACCCACGACTTAGACGGGGCTATGAAACGCATAGTTGAAAAGAAGGGTGAAGTAATCTCCCCAGTTGTCACAACAAATGACCCACTTCATGGATCTGCACGCGTGGTTGCAGCCCATACGCCCGAAGGTGCATTTATAGAACTCTGGGAGAGGATTTAAAGTTGAAACACGTAGGCTGGTCGGGCCGAATTGATTACATTCATGATGATGGTCATGAGCGCGGTCGCGAGTGGTTCAACGTCACCAAGCACGAGGAGGGTTATCGCGTAGTTCGCTCCCACTGCGAAATGGACGATACCGAGATTTTGCGTGATGTAACGCATTCAATGACACATGAATTTCTTCCTGTGGAAACTTATGTTCGTCTTGAAGTAAAAGGAATCCACGAAGGAAGTGGTTGGTTTAATTTTGAAGGCGAAGATGCTACTTGTCATTCTTGGATGGCCGAGCATGGTCATGTCACTCAGAAAGTTAGAGTGCCTGGTGGTGTTAAGTCTTTTGCTCCACATCCAGTTCTCTGCGATTGTTTTCATACTTCTATGTACGATCATAAAAGTAAAGAAAAGATTCAGTACTTTTCTGGAATTCTTCACTCTTCACCTGAACCCGATGGAGCATCCGGGCCAATGATCGGACAATGGGATTTTGGTATTGAATTCGTTGGTGAAGAAAGTGTCACTGTGCCAGCTGGGACTTTTAACACCCTCCATTACCGTTATCACCTAGAAAACTATGGTTGGCCACCCGAGGATGTTTGGGTGATGCCTGGTTCCCGCCAGTTAGTAAAGATTCGATGGGATATTTTAAAGACTACTTATCTACTTGCAGAACTCAACGGAACTCCTTCATGAGTCGCTTACGCCAAATTTTGGAGGGCGTGACAGGTGTATGGGAAGGTACTTATTCACACTTTGAAGTTGATGGTACTTTGATTGAGAAGTTTGAATCACGGCAAGAAACCAGATTAGTGGGCGAGGATTGGTTTGAAAGAATTACTTATAGACGTGTAAATCAAGACCCAGAAGTTATTGATTTTCGAGCCCGCCAGGTAGGTGAAGAACTACTGTTTAACGATTCAAATTTTTTGGGTAGAACTGAGGTCGTAAATGACCGCATTCTTGCATTCCCTTACACATGGAAAGATAAACCACACCTAAAAGTCTTGGAATTAATTTATATTGTTAGTGACAATTATCGGACAAGAACATGGCAATCATTTGAAAATGACAAACTAGTAAAATTCACCTTAATCGAGGAAAATCGAGTAATTGACGGCAAAGTTGCCATCTGGTGAGCTAAATACTAGCTTTAGAGAGTCGCACCTGGCTTTGTTACACCTAAGAAGGCAGCAGCTAAGACGCAAAACCAGATCAAGTGAACCCAAGGAAGTGCATTTTTAAGTGAGAGCGAAAGCGCGTCATTATCTGCTTCGGTTGGAGAACCGCCGAGGACTCGTACAAATGCTGGGCCAAACGGCACTAATGCCCGACGAATACCGATGCCACCAGCAATGGCGAGTGCATAGAACATCACTTTAATTGCCAACCATTTTGGATTAGTGGTAACCCCGAATGGCTCACTAACAAGTAGTGTGTAAATTCCACTCCCGAAAATGCCCAATACAATCATGTATCGGATAGTTAAATCAGTTTTACGAATTAGCGCCGCCTTGGGATCGCCATGAGAGTGGTAATTGCGGATGACTAAATACAGCCAGATAAAGCCGAACAGCCAAGCTGCCACCATAATCAAATATCTGTTGTCCGCAACGTATGATGGCACTTCATCATAAAGTGCCATCAAGGAAATTCCGCTGGGCAAGAAAAGAACTAATGTGATTCTGGGGCTTAAATCCACAAACTCCATAATTTTTCCAGTTATTGCTCTGGTTTCTGTGGAAAGTTTTCGATCCACAACAAACCGAGAGGTGTAGTAGACCCCAAGGTCAGCACCTAACCAATAAACAAATAAAACTATGTGAATAAAGAGAAAGAGTTCTAAAAGGGTTATCCCCATTTACATTCCTTCCCCATCCCAACGTCCGCGTGAACGCGAACGAACAGGGAGAGATGAAATGATAGGTGCTGGAATTGGCATACCTTCCTGCCACTTACGGCCATGACCCCAGTTGTGTGCGCCTTCATCAGTTCGCTCATCTGCATGCTCAAGTGTTTTTGGATCTGGCCAGGCTGCATGTGAGTGATCGCCATCGTGTGAATGATCGTCATCGTGTGAATGATCATGGTCTAATCCAAATGCGATTAGTGACTTATCAGTACCCATACCGTGTTGAACGTAGTCGGCATCTGGTCGTCCCATTGAGCGTTGAAATTCAACAGATTTTTTCAAATGTTCGAGATCATGTTTCGAACGCCAGGTTGGTACGGAGCTCATATCGTGAGTTGATTGGGACCAACTCATGCGGTCTCCTTCAGGACTGTAATTGACTGCATCTGCACCCCAACGAACGTATTCGTTTTGGCTATACCAGTTTGAAAGTTCACCATCGGAGCGAAGCAACCAAGTTGAACCTCCTTCAAGAGAAACAAAATGTCCATGCTTTACGCGTGCAGGACGGAAGAAGTAAGTACCAACCGTTAAATCACCAAAGTTATATGACATGCTTCCCTGAACCGTATATGCCTCTTCATAGCAAGGGTGATGCGCTAGACGGTGATCAGTCCAACCTTCCTTTGCATGAACTAGGCGAGTATAAAAACCAGTTACTGGATCTACTTTCAAATACTTAATTAGTAATCCTGGCATCGGTCCGGCGTTTTGGACTTCATCCCACTTCATTGCCTCAGAATCGATGATTGTGATGTCGCCATGTGCAGCGTCCTTCCATCGAGGAGCCTTAACGCTGTCAACTTCATCAAAACCGGCATCTCCATATTCACGGTAGTGCAGAAGTTTTGTTCCTTCTTTGAAAAATATTGAATCCATTGGCACACCTTTTGGTGCCTGTACATATCCGCCCTTACCAATTGTCTGCCCACCTATTTTCATTTCCCCATCAAGCACGTAGTACTCGGTGTTTGCATGGTGAATTCCTGGGCCACGGTTCCAATCAGTATGAAAATCAACACGCAATGAAGAAGAGCCATCTTCTTCATCAACACTCAACCGGCGCTCACTTGCACGACCACTGCCTTTAATTAATTCCGCACCGTGCCATACATAGTCAGCTTCATCAATCAGTTCAACGTGAGGTCGCATTGCTTACTCTTTCTTTAGTAGGTAAGTAGTCTGTTCCATTGAGTGGAATTAACTTTAGATTGGTGCCTCATAGTAGGGCTTTTCGAATTCGAAAATCAAGAGTTACGGAAGAATTTTTTACAACTTTATTTTGAAAACTGCACTCTTAATTCAGTCTTTAAAACCTTCCCAGAAGCATTTCTTGGAAGCTCTTTAATGCGATAAAACTCGGTTGGTACTTTGTATCCGGCCAAAGAGACTCGTGCAAAAGCTTCTAGTTCAGAATTTGGGATATCTGTTCCACTCATCGTAACAAGAATCGCTACTGCTCGCTCTCCCCAGACCTCATCCTTAACCCCAATTACAGCAACCTCAGATATATCTGAATGTTTGGCGAGAACCTCTTCTATCTCGCGCGGATATACATTTGTACCACCGGAGATAATTAGATCTTTTTTTCTATCAACAATAGAAATGTATCCATCTGAATCTCGGATGACTATGTCATGGCATGTTAGGAAACCATCGGGTGTGGTGCAACTTTCAGTGGCCGCATCATCTTTGAAGTAACCATTCATTAGGTAGGGAGATCGTGAGAAAAGTTCTCCAGGCTGGCCATCGGCAGTTGGAGTTCCATCATCATTTAAAACAATAACCTCTGTCATAAACCAAGGGTGACCCACGGAGCCAGCCTTACGTAGAGCATCTGGCGGACGAAGATTTGTCACAATTCCTGCCTCGGTAGATCCATAAAGCTCATGTACTTCAACTTTAGGGAAAAGTTTTATCACCCATTCCTTAAGCGGTATGGGCAACGCTGCGGCGTTAAAATATATTGTCTCTAAACTAGAAGTATCTTTTCCTAAAACTAAATCATCACCAAGAGATCGCATTAATTGGGCATGAGTTGGCACTAAAAAAACAGTCTGTATTTTGTACTTAGCTATAAGATCCAATGTATTTTCTGGATCAAATTTGCGTTGCATAACTAGTGTCCCGCCCGTATACACAGCCCCGTATCCGAATGCAAAACCAGCTCCGTGGTACATGGGTGCAACTGCAATGGTGCGACGGCTCGGACCTAATCCCCACTCTAAGGCTGTTGCATAAAATGTTAAACATCTTGAACGATGGGAGATAAGTACACCCTTAGGTTTTCCAGTTGTCCCAGATGTGTATGCAATACAGAACGGATCATTTTCATTCACCCAAATTTTTGGGTCCGTAGTTGGATGTTTAGAAATCAACTCTTCATAATTTTGATGCGCACCCTTACCATCGATGGCCCAAACAACTTTTGGAAGCGCGGCCGGTAATGTATCAAAAAGTTGGGCATCATAAATGAGTGCTTGTGCTTCAGAGTGTTCTAGTATGTAAGAGTTTTCTTGTGCGGTTTGTCGAGGGTTAATAGGAACAATTGGTAGCCCAGCCATTGCACAACCCGCAGCCACTTCGGAGTACTCCAAACGGTTGCCCATCAATACTCCAACTGCAACGCCTGCTTTAAGGTCTGCAGATAGCAATGCATTAGCCAAACGTGAAGCTCGCTCATAAAGCTGACGATAAGTAATTGATCGGTCGCCATCAATGATTGCAGTCATATCTGGTGATGCCAGTGCAAATTCACGGATTCCATTTGCAATGTTTAGTTGGGCGCCACCTTTATCAATTGCCATAGCGCCTATTTTCATCTTTTCTTGGCCAGAGCGCAACTATTTGGCACATACGGGCAGTTAATAGATCAAACTTCGACATTCTGAACCCAGATTGGTCTAGTACTATTGGCTAGCCCTGAAGCAGTTCCTTAGGGCGGAACATACAATTCAAACTTGATTGAAAAGGGTTTCAATGACAAAGCATGTAGCAGTTCTGGGTAGATTTTTCGAAGACTACGTTATCGGCGACACCTACGAACACCCATTTGGTCGAACAATCAGTCAGGCTGACAACACTTGGTTCACACTTTTAACATGCAATACAAATCAAAACCATTTCAATGCTGAATTTGCAAAAGCCAATCCGATTACTGCCGGTCGGGTAATTGTTAACTCTGGTCTGACGGTAGCTATTGTTCTAGGAATTTCTGTCATAGATATGAGTCAAAATGCAGTTTCAAATTTGGGTTGGACTGACATTAAGTTGACTCATCCACTCTATGAAGGTGACACTCTTTATGCTGAATCGATTTGTACCGATGCGCGCGAATCAGAGTCGCGGCCAAATGTTGGAATCGTGAGCATGAAAACACGTGGTCTTAATCAACATGGTGATGAAGTTATGTCTTACAGACGATCTGTAATGATAGCTAAGCGCTCATCGGGTATCGGGCAGAATTTCTTTCCGAAAGCCAAGAGCGGCGAAATTACTGCTTAATCAATCCCAATAACTCTTACGCCAGCATGAGTTTTATAGCGGCGATTCATTGAGATTAAATTAGCCGTTAGAGCTTCAACTTGACCGGCATTACGCATTTTCCCGGCATAGATTCCCCGCATTCCAGCAATTTTATCGACGATTGCCTGAACCAAATCAGTTGCAACTTTATTGTCGCCAACAACCATGATGTCGATATCAATCTTTGGTAAAGATTGATCAGAAAGAAGAACTGCAGATACGTGATTGAAGGCAGTTACTACATGACTATCAGTCAGAATTACCTGTGCTTGAGCGCAAGCACTTCCTTCTTCTACTGCTAGAGGATAAGCACCACCACCATCAAATCCCATTGGATTAACACAATCAATTACGATTTTTCCAGCAAGTTCGCCTTTGAGAGAACTTATTGTCTCCTTATGGCTGTCCCATGGAACTGCAATAATTACTAAATCAGATTCGGTGGCGCATTCAATATTGTTTACCCCGGATATTCCATGACCAATCTCAGCGGCGACTGTTGATGCTTTGGATCCATCCCGCGAACCTAGAATTACTTTAAATCCTGCATTCGCTAATCGATAGCCCAACCCTGTGCCTTGCGCACCTGTTCCACCAACAATTCCAATTACTAAATCTTTTAAGTCCTTGCCACGGTATGGTTCTAATTGATCGCTCATGTCCGTACTATAAGGCCAAATAGTTAGTTTTGCAGTTGTTGTTCCATTAGTGCCCTTGTAGCCGAACCTAAATCTTGGGAACTAATTGCTAAAAGATCTGACCAAACATCGCAATCTGCTTTAATTCCATTGAAAAGCGAATCCTTCAATTCTATGGCGCCCGCACCTCGATGCGCTTCGGCTGAATTATGGCCAAAAAAAGTAGAAACTTTTCCTACAGTACTAAAGAAGGCAGTTGAGCCAACTCCGCTTTTGTCAGCAATAAATGACCTCTCGTAATGGCTTGCCAATTCGAAAGCTTTAATTACTTCTTGAACTTTCATACTTGGTAAATCTGGAAGTAATACTGCATATCTATCAACGTTATCAATAGCCCGTGCAAGGTCAGAGTTAATATCCTGCGGCTCAAGAAAAGGAATTGAAGATAAACGAGAATCATTTACTTCTGTAATTTGCGAATGATCCACACCCACTACTTTAATTGAAGAGATATTTGGTACTTGCAATAAAACTTCAATCACATCGCTTGCCATTGCTTTAATCAGCGAGACTCTCAGTTCCGCCGGCGTGATTGCTAACCTAGACTTGGCAGCGCTAAAGTTTTTCAGGGGTAGGAATACTTCCCAGATTAAATTATGTTCCAAGGGGTCATTCACTCTATTATCTTACCTATGAGCCCCTCCAAAAAAATAGTCGTCTTAGCAGGTGGCATCGGCGGGGCCCGATTTTTGAATGGATTGCGATTAATTGAGGGACTAGAAATTTCAGTAATAGTCAATAACGGTGATGACATTACAGTTAATGGACTTCGAATTTGTCCAGATTTAGATTCCGTTATTTATAATTTAGGAGGCGAATCAGATTTAGCACGCGGTTGGGGAAGAAAAGACGAGTCATGGGTAGTGCAAGGCCAAATTGAGAAATATTTAAATGAAAAACAGTGGTTTAACTTAGGTGACAAAGACTATGCAACTCATATTTTTAGAACAAGCCTTTTAAAGTCAGGAGTACCTCTTAGTGAAATTGTTAAACTCCAGTGTCAAACTTGGGGGATAGACCTCAATGTTATGCCTTCAACAGAGGACTTTGTTGAAACACATGTTCAATTACTTGACGGATCGACAATCCATTTTCAAGAGTGGTGGGTAAAGAATAAAGCAGAAACCCCAGCCACTGGCTTTAAATTAGTCGGAGAAGAATTGGCAAGACCAGCACCTGGGACACTTAAGGCTATAGGCAATGCAGACATAATTATTTTTGCACCGAGCAACCCGATAGTTTCTATTGGGATGATCTTACGAGTTCCTGGTATGTACGATGCAATCATGAATTCCAAAGCTCCAGTTGTTGGAGTTTCACCGATTATTGGTAGCCATCCTGTTTTAGGTATGGCTGATAAATGTTTAGCTGCCCTAGGATTGGAAACTAGCGCAACAAGTGTTGCAGGACATTACGGAGATGTATTGGACGCTTGGTTGATTTCGGAGAGTGATCATTCACAAGTTCCTGCAATTAGGGAAACTGGAATTAAATGTGAAAGCGGACCATTAATGATGTCTGACAATGCTGCCACTCGGGATATTGCAGCCCAAGCAATTTCGATGGTGTCATGACAAACAATTTTAGTGTTTATCCGATAAAAGGGATTCCTGAAATAGTACAAGGTGATGACCTCACTTCTATTATCTTAGAAGCTGTTAACAAAGGTCCTGGTCTAGAGGCCTTTGACATTCTTGTCGTCACTAGCAAAATAATTAGTAAAGCAGAAGGACAGTTTGTCCATAGTTCATCACGTGAGAAAATAATTGAGGAAGAAACTGTACGCATTATTGCCGAACGCGGACCAACGAAGATTGTAGAAACCAAACACGGTCTAATCATGGCTGCCGCGGGTGTAGATGCTTCCAACGCACCAAAAGGAATGATTCTTAAGTTACCGACAGATAGTGATGAAAGCGCGCGACGACTGCGGAATGAGATTCAAAAGACTGTAAAACCAGTGGGGATAATTATTACTGACACAATGGGTAGAGCTTGGCGACTAGGTTTAACTGATAATGCAATCGGAGTTGCAGGTGTAAAAACTCTTCTTGACTATCGTGGCCAGAAAGATGCGGCTGGCCGTACTCTCGAGCAATCAATCACGGCTGTAGCAGATGAAATTGCGAGTACCGCTGAATTAGTTAAGGGGAAGTTAGACCAGATTCCAGTTGTTTTGGTTCGTGGACTAAAACAGTATGTTCTAAGTGAAGATGGTCCAGGAGCTCGATCCATCATTCGTCCTCCAAATGAAGATTTATTTGGCCTAGGAACAGAAATGGCCCAACGCCAGGGATACTTACAAGGATTAGAAGACGGCAAAAAAAAGAATTAGGTTTTGATCCGTAAATTACCCTTAAGTCAGGCTCGAACCTCACCACTAATCTTGCAAATGTCCAATTTTACGGTTAGATAAACGTATGAAAATGACTGCAGACATTTTGATAATAGGTGGAGGCATTTCTGGCTCTGCTCTTGGAGCAGCTTTAGTTAATTCTGGACACAAGGTGATTTGTGTTGATCAAGGTACCGGCGGACCGCTAGATACATCGCGCGGTGATCATATTTCGCCAGTTAACGTAGAAGCACTTGCTAATTGGGGTGTTCTTGAACATTTTTTTGCCGCGGGTGCTACTAAACGAATTGGTCATCAATTTAGATCCTCTGATGGCGAGACACTTCTAACTGCAGAATACACAGAGATGGGAATCCCATACCCATATTTTCTGGTTATGAATCATGAGTTAATAACACCAACTTTTATGAGTTATGCAAAAACAAATCCAAATTTTCTTTTGTTGCAACCTTATACAGTCAAGAACCTAGAAGTGACCTCTGGCAAGGTAACAAATGTTATTGCGACTAATCGTGAAGGAGAAGAAGTTCAAATCTCTGCCCATCTTATAGTTGCTTGCGATGGAGCCTCTTCGGTTGTTCGCGAAAAATTGCGCGTTCCTTGCTTTGAACACCCTTATTCCCACCCAATGGTTGCCTTTTTTACCGATAAGCCAGCCTCGTTAACTCCAGAGAATTATTTCTTTAGGTATGCCGGTGACAATGGACAATTAGTTGTTCAACAACGTATGGATGGAAAAATTAAGGTAACTATGCCCGTTGCCGATGAGGGAATTCCATGGTGGAAAAAATCCACCAATGAAGATCGCCAACGCATTATCGGCTCTATTGCCCCAGAACTAGCAGATTGCGAGTTTGAATTAGCAGGGTTCTATCCCGTACGCATGATTCATGCAATTGAGTATGCAATTGGCAATGTTGTATTAATTGGTGATGCTGCACATGCAATCCATCCGGCGCGCGGTCAAGGTCTAAACATGGGAATCGCAAGCTTAACCTCACTAGTGCCTTTGATTCCTTCACCAGAATCAATCTCCAATTCTGATGAAGTTCAATCAGCGCTGGCACAGTTTCAGCGGGTTCAAAAGCCCTTGAATGAGCGCATTATTGCCCGTAACCATTCTGCTGCAATGGAGATGGAGATGGGCGCTGATGAGAACCGTGCATTTGTGCTCAAGAAATCTAATTCGGCTATCAAGCAGATGGCCGGAGATGAAATGGTTCGCCAACTACACATGAATGAGGCAACTGGCTATCACTTTGGAGTGCCATCTAAAATCTAAACCAACTAGCCAAATGCAGTGAATCGATGTGTTCTCTTTAGTTTGAACTAGATATTGGAGTAGACCTTCTTTAATTCAGGTAAAACTGCTGAGGCAAAAAGCTCAGACATATCTACAACACCAGTTATTCGCTTGCCATGCGGTTCAGCATAAGGTGACCCACCTAGCAGGTATACATGCTCTAAACCCATATCAATCAAGATACTTAATTTTTCAAGGCAAAGGTCTGGCGGCCCACAGATTGCCATCCAACGCACAAATTCATCATCGATCATATTTAAGTGTGACCCGGCATCTTGAGCATGATGCTTCATGTCGTAATCTGATTTCATTTTTTCAGCAATACCCTTAATCTGTTCTGGTAAATGCTCAGTAGGGGAAGCTTTCATCCCAGCAAAGTGCGAAACCATTCCAGTGACCATTCTGGCCAAATTTACTGCGCGTTGTTCATCTGGGTCACAAACCAAGTTGATGTATGCGCCGACATTAACTTCACTTCGATCACGCCCATTAACAGCCATACGAGCATTAAAAATATCCATCGCCCACTTAAGTCGTTCTGGCGCACTACCAACGGCAAAGGAGACACGATCGGCTACATCGGCAGCTAGTTCGATTGTCTTTGGGCCAGTACATGCGATATCAATTGGAACAGGTGGAACATCACCCGGTTTGATCCATCGCATTACTGATTGAGTGCCATCACGATCTACCGTTCCACCTGCGATATAAGTTCGAATTGAGTTTGCGTAGAATGCAAGTTGCTCACCAGTTGCTTGCTTCTTGCCTACATGTGCAGCCGAAGAATCACCTCGACCAATACCGCAAACTGCACGACCACCAGATTCAATTTGTAAAGTTGCAAGCGCGCTCGCGGTTACTGCAACATCGCGAGTAATGGGGTTAGTTACACCGGTACCCAGCTTGATCGTTTTTGTTGCTGCAGCTGCTAATGAAAGCTGACCGTATGGATCAGCAGAAAGATTTTGAGTATCAGGAGTTAGTAAGTAATCAAAACCCATGTCCTCTAAGCGTTTTGCATTAGGAGCGGTAAAACCGGCGGATGGCTCATTAACAACACCGACTTCAATCAATGTTGCCTCCATTCACAAACACATTTTGGATCTTGCTTCTGAATTCAAGACTTTACGCGATATCCAGATTTAGGGCAATAGGTTTTGATGCACGGATTTATCAGACCTTCAAATGCGCCTCAGTGATGGGTTGCCATTGACTATTTTGTTAATAGACGAAACTCTATGCACATGAGAATCACACGACATTATCTTGATGTAAATGGGCGTCGAGTTCATTATCGTAAATGTGGTTCAGGCCCGACACTAATTTTGGTGCATCAGAGCCCACGATCATCTTCTGAATATGAAAAACTGATGCTCAAGTGGGGTAAATTTTCTACTTGTATCGCACCTGATACCCCAGGTTATGGACAATCTGAACCTTTAACTCTTGCATCACCGAATATAGATGATTTTGGAAATGCGCTGATTGAGTTTTTAGACAAACTTAATGTCAAGACGGTTGCAGTTTACGGTTTCCATTCAGGTGGGGCCATCGCTATGAATGCGCATGTACGCAATCCTGGACGGTTTACCGCCTTAGCTTGCGGAGGTTATCCAATTTGGACCGAGGCAGAGATGGCACTTTATGCAAGTGGTTATCTGCCTCCATTTAAGCCGACCGGATATGGTGAACACTTAACATGGGTTTGGTCACGTGTGCTTGAACAAAGTTGGTTTTTCCCGTGGTTCAAAACAGAAGAGTCAACACGAATGCAAAATGCACACGATGATGTGCAGCGAGTTAATTCCCAAGTATTGGAGCTTCTTGATGCTGGTGATAACTATCAATATGGGTATCGAGCAGTTCTATCGGCGCCAAGTGATATTCCTTCGGCAAATTCAAAGCACAACCCAGTTCTAATTGCTACCTATCAAGGCGATCCTTTATTGACTCACCTTGATCGCTTACCAGCCCTTCCCTCCGGTTGGTTAACTGGTAGCGCGGTAAATCCTGAAGCACTTGAAGAGCTATTCTTGAATTTTTTGAAAGAATTTCCCGCTCCCATAGATGCAAATTTCAATGCCGACAATGATCGCGGGTTTATCCCGGTGGAGTCTGCTCACTTCAACGGAGTAATTCATTGGAGTGGAAGCATCGCTGCGAGTAAATTGTTATTACATAATGTTGGAGAATCAATTGAATTTGTTTCAGACAAAACTGTTTTAGCATTTGATTTACCAGGCCATGGTTTAAGCGGCGACATTAGTGATTCTGCAGCACTAAATGATTGGGCAGAAATAATTGCAGGCGCAGTCAAAGCACTCGGTGCAAATAATATCAATTGCATTGAAGGTAATCAGATTTCTGCGTTGCTTGCTCTTGCTACTGCAAAAACCATTGGTGCAGATTGTGTTAGTGGAACAAATGCACACATACCACTTGATGGAGATAAATGGCTTGCTGCACAACCAGACTTAACCCCCGACCGCTTTGGGAGTCATCTTGGTAAAGCATGGCAGGTCGTTCGTTCTAGTCAATTCTTTTGGCCTTGGTTTGAGGCAAGAAAAACAAATGCAATTTCTTTTCAACAAAATCAAATTGATCCAGAGTTTCTAAGTGTTGCCCACAGAGCACTTTTAAGGGCCCGATCAAACACACAATTAACTAAGCTTTTGCTCAATTCCGAGAAAGCTCTATTGCTTAAAAACGCCCCCAAGATATGTAATTGGAATTTGGCTGATTGGGCAATTGAGCGCGATGATATCTGGAGGCCATAAATGTCACGTCCGTGGGTAGATTTTGTAAGCCTTGATGGCCTACCTATTTCTAAGTGCACAAATGAATTTGGCACTTTTACATATAGAGAGTTTGCTAGCGGCACTACTCGAAACGAGGGGCGCAACTCTCCAATTATTGCCCCAGGAAAATCCATAATGCTTGAGTTAGATGGCACAACAGTCATTAACGCCCATATAGCCCCAGTGCAGATTCGTGCATTTATTTTTGAGGGAAATATTTTATTTGGTGATAGAGAATTAAAGGAGCGTAGTTATATTGAAATAACAGCAGGAAGCAAAATTCCTGAAGTTACATCGCGCGGTAATGCTCAGATCTTTATGACCTATGACAACGAGTATAAAGCGAATTCAGCAGTAGCTGATAAGGATGAAATCATCATTAAACAAATGCAAGACCTAGTTTGGCAAAACCCTATTGTTACAGACTTTCCAGGTGGTGCTGCGCGCAAGGCATTTCATGATCATGGTGAATACGGTTCAGCGGTTTTAGGAATTCTTCCAGAGTGGGATAGCCCATTTTATGAATCGCACACCTTTAGTGAGGAAATTCTGATCGTTCAAGGAAGCATAATCTCTTCATTTGGAACCATGAAGCGCGGCTCCTATCTATCTCATCCGGGCGGTGCGGATACCGAACATGGCCCGATGTATAGCAAAGAGGGTTGTTTAATGTTAGTTCTTCGCCAAGGACCAGTAGGAAATACTTTTGTACCGGCCGATCCAGTTGAGGTCGCCTCACGCAGAAACTAATCTTAAAGTGAACTGAATATCAATTCTTGATTGACAACATAGCAATTCTCATAAGATTAGGGCATGAAAAAACCGCTAGTTCTTTTAGTCTCATTACTGGTGGTTACTGCAAGTAGTGCAGCAACAGCTAATGAACAAATTCTTGAGATACAAGAAAAGAATGTAAAGAGCACACAGGTTGAATCAGGCCGTGGAGCGGCTCTTGCAGTATTAAGTGATGGTGGTTTATTACTTGGCGGCGGAGAACGCGGAGACACTTTATTTCTCTACGCTCAAGACAAGCTTGTAACGATAGGCAAAGTTCTAAGCCAAAGTGAGAGAATTCGTGACTCACGCTTTGCGCCAACCGATATTGCAATTCTCAGCGAAGATGCCAACTCTGCGCAGTTGCTCATTTCTTATCCACGTTTGACCCAAAACCCGCAGTGTGTGCGTTTAGTTGTTTTTCGCTACGTTTATTCTAAAAGAGAGCAGAGCATAGAAAAACAAGAACGATGGTTTCAAGGCAAGCCATGTGTTGCAATCAGTGCAGTCCAACATGCGGCAGGCCGAATGCAAGTAATCGATAGCAAGACGGGATATCTGACAACTGGCGACCTTGGTTATCCAAAGATTAATCGTGCATCTGCAAGAGGTTGGTTGGGTGGTGTCTTTGAAATCAAAGTTAACTCAATTAAGCAGATCTCAAAGGGACACCGCAATCCGCAAGGGATCGTAAAGATTGGTAACAATGTTTATATCTCCGAACATGGACCGTGAGGCGGAGATGAACTTAATTTAATTAAGGCCGGAAAAGATTATGGCTGGCCATTTGTTACATTCGGTCAGGCTTATAGTTCTGGTGATTATGTGAAACCGACTAGACCCGGAACTCATGCTGGTTATGAAAAACCTTTGTACTCCTGGGTCCCATCTGTTGCACCAACTGAGTTAGTTCAACTTCCTAGTGGTCCGCAATGGAAAGAGCAGCAGTCACAAGTAGTTATGGGCACATTAGCCGAGCAAGTACTGGTGTTTATTGAATTACTAACACCAAATAAAGTTGGGGCCGTCACCTCTTTTGATGTTGGCCATCGAATTAGAGATCTAGAGTTAATGCCAGATGGAACCATGGTTGCCACAACAGATGACGGGAAACTCTTACTAATATCTAGGCGTTAGAACTTTCCTAAAGTAGAGTTTGCTACCTACACACCGATAAAAGGAGTTTTAAAAATGGGGGCTTGTGCTTGCGGATATACAACGGATCCAGAGAAGAACTGCAATGGCACTCATAATGTTGTTAAGGCAGTTAAGGCTGACCTGATTGCCAAGCTAGAAGCTGGCGGTTATGACGATGCCGCCGCGCACTTAAAGAGTAAGTAAGCACACCAGTAACTAAAAATGAACTCTGTAAGCATGAAGTTAGTTGCATTTATATCTGTACTAACTCTCTTCTTGTCTGGTTCGCTAGTAACGGCCAATGCTGTAGTCAAGCAAGGTGCAAAATGTACGAAAGTTGGAAAGAGTGAGGTTGTAAAGGGAAAGACTTATACCTGTTTGAAATCCGGCAGCAAAAAAACCTGGGTTAGGAATACTGCATCTACTAAGCCTAAGGTTCCCGTAGTTGTTGATCTATCCAAGAGTCCAAGCATCACACCAGTTGCAGATCTATCACCTATTGAGACATGTAAAACAATTGATCTAACTTCTCGAGGTTCGGGGAGCAATGGCTTTCCAAGACCATCTAACCTTGCAAATGGAAAAAGTGAGATAAAGATTCTTGCACTGCCAATTATTTTTGAAGAAATTCCCTTTACTGATACAGATCTATCCAAGCTCCAAAGTGCACTAAAGCAAACAAGTGATTTTTATGCCAAAGCCTCCTATAACCGAATCAAGTTAACCTTTGAAATTCCTACTAAAAATCTGTGGGTAAAACTGACAACTTCTGCCAAAGATTATGGAATTATTCCAAATAAACCGCAGCAAAATAATGAGATCATTGTAAATGACACATTTTTGCTAGCTGATCAACAAATAGATTTTAGCAAGTATGACTCTGTAATTATTGAATCTGGATTCAGCGCTTTAACCAGTGTGGGACAGGGCTTTGGCGGGCAGGTATTTAGTACAAAAACTGGCAACATTAACGGTGCCACTTTAGAAATAGGACAAGCGGCCGGAAGTGCAAACATAATTGCCCACGAATTAGGTCACAGCATTTATGGTTTAGAAGATTTGTATGTTTTTTTAAATAGCCAACGACCATCAGTTCCGGAACCAGTGCCAGGTGGACGTTGGGATGTAATGAGCGATGCAAGCTCCCTCAATGAGTTCTTTGGGTGGAACAAACTACTCATGGGCTGGATCAAAGATGAAGAGGTGAGATGTGTTCAAAATCAAATCTCATCGACTCACTATTTATCCGATTTTTCTAATTCTTTAGGAACCAAGTTGCTATTAATAAACGTTAAACCTGGGGTAACAATCGCTATGGAGTCTCACAACAATTACTCTTCAGGTCAGGGTCTACTTGTTTACAAGATTGATACAAACATCAGTCATGGCGATGGCCCTATCACCGCCGAGAAGTTGCTTTTAAGAAAAGGTGAAAAGAGATCGATTGATAACTGGAACATCGAACTTATTGACAACACTTCTACAGGCCTACTCGTGAGCGTGTCAAAAACAAATTGAACTTGAAGTTTAAAAACTAGCTCATTTAATGTCACAATAAATGCTTGCCAGATTTGGTAGTTTCCTTGATGATAGGGGAATGCGCAAGGCAACTCCTCTAATAGTTCTTTTAGTCTTTTTCTTGTTGCCAACGACGGCAGTCGGAGCAGTACCAAAGGCCGGTGCGGTATGTTTCAAGAATAACCTGATTAAGAATGATGGTCAATTCAAATATACCTGCACAAAGTCCGGGTCAAAATTAATCTGGAAAAAGAGTCCGAAAATAGTCACTGTAAAACCTTCGTCATTCACAAATTTTTCAAGGACTTACTCAACCGATGATGGTTATCACACGCTTTTTGAAGGTGGACCTTGCCAAATTGATAACACGCTTCCGGCGAATATGAAATTAATTGAAGATTATTTTTCTAATTTCCACGGATGCGCAGGCCAACTTCAAGTTGCCAAATACAGTTTAGGAAATAAGCGCCCTGTAGGAACCTTTGAATTTGCGGATAAGTTCAGCACCCTAAACGCCTGTAAAATTACTAATGATTCTGAACGCTTTAATCTTTCCTATATAGGACCAAACTCCAGACAGATGGAACGCCGCTTTCCATCGCCAAAGACAGTAATTCAGTTAATTCCAATTTACTCAACTGATACAGAAAAACCAGTTAATTCTCCAAAGTCAGATTACGGTCACATTCTGGATTTTTTCAAGGAGTGGATTGACTATTCCAGCGATTTTGGATCAACAGTCACTGTTCGTTTTCCAGATTCCTACATTAAAATGCAAACCCCGGTTACAAGTTATGAACTTCAACATAATTCCAATCGGGATCAACCAAGCCTTGTAAAGTTTAGCCAGGATTTAATTACTGCAGCAGATCCGATAATTGATTTCACAGGCGCCAACATTGCAATAATCGTTCCCCCACCAGGAACTGACACCAGTGTTATGGGGCAAGCAGGAATTCGCGCACTTTCAACATCTGAAGGAAATGTTCCAAATGTTATGACCGAGTTTGGATTACTCGCTAAGAACCCAAGGAATTCAAGTCCTTCTTCAAGTCTTGGACATCCATTTTGGTGGATTCACGAAATAATGCATGCTGGTATTGGATTTGGTGATCGTTATGGTGATGGAAAGAAAAATCTAAATACAGACTATGGAATGGGCGAGCTTACTTTAATGACACCATGGGGTGGCGACTTCACCACATGGGAAAAGTGGAACTTGGGATTCATGCAAGACTCTCAAATCCAATGTAAAACCGATATAGCAAAAAGTACGCACTGGATTGCGCCCTCAACTGTTCAAACTAAAGAGAGCAAGTCGCTGATTATTCCAATTTCTCAAAGCAAAGCAATTGTTGTTGAGACGCATAGACCTGGTGGCCTGTATTACAAGATTCCAATTAAATCTCAAGGTGCCTTAGTTTATGAAATTGATTTGACGTTGAACAAAAACGGTTACGGCATGAAAGTATCTTTACCAAGTAATAGAGCTGTTGAAAACTTTCCATTTTTTATGGCTTCAGCGCCGCTAAAGGTTGGGGAGAGCACCACCACTAATGGATTTCGAATAAGTGTTACAGAGTCAGGAACATTCGGAGACTTAATCACTGTGGAAAAAGTTCAATAAATCCTGAGCACACGCGTTGGAATAACAAGTAGTACTGACTGAATCTGATCGGCTGACCAAGTAAGGTGATGTAATGACAAAGCGCTTGATTGGCTTGATGCGAGCTTCACACTTTGGCCCCACCATGCTTGTGACTGCGATTAGTTACTTCTTCGCACAGCTTTATTGGTGGGAAGGTCCATCGATGCTCATTGCATTCGCATTCTTTTGTGGTCAGCTTGTAGTTGGGTGGAGCAATGACCTCATTGATTACCAAGATGATTTACGCCATAACCGATTAAAGAAACCTCTTGTTGCTGGGTTGATAACTCCAAAGTACTTACAGCGTTGGTTGCAGATAATGCTTCCTATTGCACTCCTGACCAATCTTTTTGGGCCCTTGGGCTTTGTTGGGGGAGGACTTTCACTCTTTGCAGTCGGATGGGCAGTTGCATATAACTTCTACTTCAAGTTCAACTTTTTATCTCCATTGCCATATGCAGTTGCATTTGCAGCACTTCCATCATGTATGGCTCTTTCTAAGGGACTGATGCCACCTCTGTGGATGTGGCTAGGTGGAGCGTTATTTGGAGTTGCAGCGCACTTTCTCAACGTCATTAAAGATATGAAACAAGATAATCAGAGCGGCATTAAAGGATTGCCGCAGCGCTTAGGAACGAAAGTTTCTGCGATTACAGCATTTCTGCTGATTGCATCTGCAAGCGTAATTCTCTTACTTTCAGATCTCTCACTTCCGCCAGTTGCACCTTAGTTTGATAATGAGTTAACTCCTTGGGTTGCCCTGGGTACAAAATCTAAAAAGACATGTGAAATTGCTAGGAGAATGCAAAGTTAAGCACTAGATTTCTTGACATGTTTACGAGGCTCCTCAAATTCATACCTGCGCTTTGTCTTTCGATGGCAATTCTTGCTTCTGGAAGTCTCCATGCAAACGCATTAGGTGAGCCCTATATTGGTCTGGAGTGCACAAAAAAGTTTGACTCACAGCCAGGTACGTCAGTTGAAGGTGGAAATGACCTGGTTTATTTAATTTGCTTCCAATCAACGAACTACACAGATAAATTTGTTTGGAGCAAGGACAATAACAACCCACCAGTAAAGCTTTGGATTGAAGATCCAATTGCTTATGGCAAACCTTATGGAAAAGATCTGGGTCAGTGCAAGACAGGTGCACAAAATTCTGCTTTCGTCCGTAAATATGGAGAGACTTATTGTGAAGGTCGCGTGTGGACGGAAGGCGGTGTTTGGAAAAACGACCTTTATGAAGAAGGTGACGGAATAGACGGAAAAGGGGGAATTGTAAAAACTGCGTGGGTACCACCTTTAGAAATTACAACACCCGTGGTGCCAGAAAATGTTTCGGCAGCCGAGCAAGCGACCAAGAATGCTATAGACAACAGCACAACAATTGTTGTGCTTGCAACTTTTGCCATGGCGATGACACCAGCTGCCTTAAGCAGAATAGGTTCGACTCAAGATTCTTCTTCGAACAATCTTCCACGAGGTTCTTCAAGTGGCCAAGGTGTTCCTGAATACATGGAAATTAAAGCCAGAAGAGATGAAAAACTAAAAGTAGAAAGTTCTAGAAGAAAGTTTCTAAGGTTTTTATCAAACCCTGCCGTCACCTTAGCTAAATACAGATTCTTTGAGAATTACCTGAGAATTAGTATTGAAAGGATTTCTCGCTATTCCCCGGGGGTAGCCACAATAGTTAGAGATGGCGATTACTTAAGAGCAGTTTTGGGCTCACTCACCTTCTTTATCTACCCAATAGCAATCCTTACCGGTGTATTTAGTTTTATTGAGCTACATAGCAGAACACAAGGAACTTCATCCCCAGCATCAATTCCCCTATTACTTCCCTCATTAATTGGCATGGCTCTTATGATCGCTATAGGAATTCTTGACTCACTTGCTGGAGCACTGGCTAGTGCAACATTTGCGATTCTTACTTTTTCTATCCATGTGTGGCCTTTAGGATCAGAATCAGATCCAAAGCAAATTTTTGCTACTTTAATTTCGATTTTCTTAATTACCTTTACTGCGCCCCTTTTTGCTGGCGCCTTGCGCAAGTTCGATGGATTACATAAACACCCTGGACGCAACTGGAACTATGCCGTCGACTACCTTCTTAGCCCATTGGTCACCGCCTGGATGGTCTGGAAGGTTCTGGAAGTAATTGCAGATCTATCTGGCTCAGAGTTTGAAGATAAACACGCTCCTATCAAGATTGCAGCATTTATCTGGTTTGTTTTGATTATCCGATATTTACTTGAGCACTATGTAGCTAGAAGCTGGGGTGATCGATTAAATGAAATGATTGCAAGTGATGTGGGGCAGTCGAGGGTATTTTTCATTGGGGGAATTGCTCTAAAGAGTTCCTGGATCTGGCTTCTGATTACCTCGGTCGGAACATTTCAAGGCGATCCATTAGGTGCTCCTGCATTGATTGCATTATTTGCCCTACCGGGCCTGATCAAACTTATGTGGCCAAACCCACCAGAGCATTTAGGTTTACTTAACTTACGTGGAGCACCAAAGATTGCCATGCTTTTCCTTATAGGCATTGGCCTGACCAAATTACTTGAAAACCCAAGATGGTTGGACCATCAATCTCTGATTTTGGAACTAGCCCTTGTTCCACTTCTGTTTTTTTCAATTATCGATGTGCTTACCCACGAACACACTCACACACCACGCTTCTTCATAGAAGATAAATGGGGAATAAGGATTTATCAGGCCATTGGCTGCGGAATATACATATTCGTTGCAGGATATATTTTCTATACTGTTTTTGCCCCTAAGTAGGCCAGTGGCTCTTGTATTTGCCTTTGTTTAGAAAATGATTGAGTTAAGCCACTAATTTATCTGGCTATATCTCCAACTAATTGACGCAGCTATCGCCACCCACACTTGATAGGGAATCACAGCAATCGCCAAAGGTAGCGAGATAGTAAACAAGATATAGGTCATAGGCAGCGTCAGAACAGCAGTACCAACTAATGCAGTAGCTGCAACAGTTAGGTTATGTGGGCGATAGAACTGATATGCCCAGAGCAGAGCTGCAAAGACGGAGAGTGCGAAGAAGGCCATGTAGGTAAGTGCAACTGGTTTAGATGCTCTTTGGCCTATAGCAAAGGCTGCAATACCAAGAACAATAAAGTTATAGGGCCAGATAATTCCAAATATGAAACCAGGTGGCTGCCACGATGGCTTATTGAGATTGGCATACCAACTATCGCCTGTATTAACCCAAAGCCCCGAACCGATTACATAGACAAGCACAATTGCAATACCTGCAAAGGATGTTGCGTTACGAAAGCTCATGGTTAGATGAGTTTAACCCTTTATCTACTCTTTATTCACTGCTACTTTCATCCATATGAAGCGCGCTTTTGTGGCCACATTGGTTGGCACCTTGGTTATTGGGCTAACCCAAACAGTGGCCACCGCATCGGTAAAGCCAGGTGCTGTCTGTAAAAATGTTGGTCAGATAAACACAACGGCAGGCAAGAGATATATCTGTGTTAAAAAAGGCACAAAGCTATTGTGGAGCAAAGGAGTTGCAGTCAAAAGCACGGCACCCGCATCTAAACCAACACTAGAGCCGCTGCCTAGATTTGAGGATAATTACAAAGCAACACTTGCAAGTTTGGAACAGTGCAGATTAAGAGAAACCCAGAACATTTCCGGAGCAGGACCAAAGGGATTTCCAATTAGGAGTATTGCTGGATTACCCCAGACTGGTGAACTCAAAATCGCCATAATTCCAGTTGACTTTGCAAATGCGCCAGGACCGGGAGTACCTGGTGATACCTATGCAAAAGATTTAACCGAAATTGTTGAGTGGGGTAAGTTTTTTACTCGATCAAAATTAAATTACAAATCTGAATTAGTTTCAAAAACATGGGTCAGAGCGCCAAAAAATGCTGAATGGTATGTGTGCTTGTACTGTCAAAAAGGCGCTAAATCAGAACTACAACCAATGGGAACGGCACTGCAAGAAATAATCTCGCTTGTAGATCCAAAATACGATTTTACGGGAGTTAAATTCGTTTATTTCGTATTCCCATTGAAAGCCGAACGCGACTTTGGAACTTCCCTTTACTTTCATAGGGTAGATATTCAAACAGCAGAGGGAAATCAAACTATCGCTGCTTATGGCGAAATGGGTGGGTTTAGTAAGCCAAACAACCCAAATGACCCCGCCTTTAGTCGAGTTAAGATTTGGGATCATCTAATACATGAGCTTTTACACTTTCAAGGCTTCGTTGGACACGGTGTAATCAATGGAAGTGACCTAAACATTATGACAAATCAATGGGGTGCATCATCAGCGGTCACCTCATGGGAAGGCTTCTTGGCTGGTTGGTATGACGAAGCTGACATTAACTGTATTGATAAATCAAAACTGACTAATTCTGTCTACGTAACTATGTCATCAATTGATCAGATGGGTGACAAGCCAATATCTACGATGATTAGATTAAGTGATGAAGAGTTAATTGTGATTGAGAAGCGCCAAAATGGGAAATACAGTAATTTCAAGCAATCACCATGGTTTCCAAATATGAACAACTTCACTGCATATTCTGTAAATGTGAATAAAGCTCAGTATCGAAACGATGCAGATCGTGACTCAGAGTCAAAGAATTTTTGGCAAAGTATTAGGGAAAATGGCAAAGTTCCAATTGTAAAATCGGTAAGTTATAAAGGAGTAACTATTGAAGTAGTTGGGGAAAATCAAGTAAAAATCACCAGCAGTTAGTCTCTTACACCACCACGCACCAAAACACTTATCTATTTAAGTTTAATTCCTTTTTTGTTGAGTTGTCTGATAATCAGACTCCATTAATTTAAGTTTCCGCACACCCCGCCAGAACCACTTAGGAATATTCGGCATACGCGCACTCCCTAAGTCCACAAGGTGTTTACTTACCCCATGGAATCCATTCGAAAGGTTGCACAGGTTGCTTTGGGGTTGGCACTTGGTTATGCAGGTATTGGGCATTTAACTACTAACCGCCAGGAGTTTCAGGCACAGGTTCCATCGGTGTTAAAAGATTATGCAGATTTTGTTGTTGTGGCATCTGGGGTGGTTGAAATTGTTTTAGGTCTGTCCCTTATTGGGTTGTGGGGATATCGCGTTCAAGTAGGTTGGGTTGTTGCAGCTTTCTTTGTGGCTATCTTTCCTGGCAACATCTCACAGTATCTCAATGGCATAGATGCATTTGGTTTAGATAGTGACACATCGCGCTTGGTGCGCTTGTTCTTTCAGCCGCTATTGGTGGTGTGGGCGCTGTGGTGCACAGGTGCATGGAGAGTGCGAAAGGCAAAGCTGCCTGTTACAGGCCGTGATGATTTAGAGCAAGACACTATCTACGGATAAGACCGATTACGTAGGCAATACCAAAACCAAATCCCACTGCTGCATATAGATAGGTAAACCAGGTTAGCTCTGCTGGGATCATAAGAGTCAGTACGCCTAAGGCTGTGGCACTTACACACATTATCTTGGCAACATTTGCAACTCGCACATCACTGCTGTGGGCTGCGTTATTCCACATGTTTCCGGCCAGAGCAAAGACCGTTATGCCGATCATGCGCATTGACCAAACTAGCTGATCATTTGTCTCTAGCGCTAGAAGATCTAGAAATAGCGCTGGCAGAATAAGAAGAAAAAGCCCAGATCCACCAAAAACAATTGATCCGGTCTGCAGGGTTTTTCTTATTGCGCTCATGTTGGCCTAATCTAGTTGATAAAATTGATTTAGTTGCACTGGCCAGCACTCCTTAGTTGGTTGTCCCTGCTAGAACTCCAAGACACATTTCATCAAATGCCCATTGGGCAACACCCCCACATGCAACTAACTGCGCGCAGTTTCGATACCCTTGCCGTATGAACAGAGAAAATGAAACCGGCGTGAAGACCGGAAAAATCACCCCATACAAAATCTTTGGTTGGGTTCCACTTAGCTTGTTTTTAATTGCCGCAGGCACAATGGCCTTTTTTGGATTCCTCAAAGGTCTCTAAAGTGAGCACGAGATTACTTCAACCCATCAAGTGCAGTAGGAGATAACTATGGCCATAGCTAAGAAGGTTGCTAAGAAATCTGCTACGAAATCTGCAAAAGCCCCAGCAACCCAAACGCATAGTGATGGAATTGATTGGCGTTCGCTCTATCTCTACGCAGTTTGCCTGATCACTTTGCTCGTCGTTCTCTTTTCAACAGTTTCTCTGATTAATGCGATTATGAATTCAGTGTTTCCTAACCCTGTCTATATAGATGTCTATGCAAAGCCTGAAAACGCGCCATTGCCTGCGTTGGTGGAGCAGCAAGAAAGAGATAATCAAATACAAGCGATTAAGAGCATTTTTTCTTCCTTCATCACTATCGCTGTTGCCGCACCGCTCTATCTTTATCACTGGCGCCAGACTAAGAAGTAGTTCGGTTTAAGTCACGTTCAGGTCAAAATCTAGATTTTTTGGATTGTGGAAGCCCTGCCTTGGGCTTACTATTTCGGGCATCGTAAAACTAGAATTAAGCAATACAACTAAGGGGAGTACAGATGAGAGTAGTAGCCATTACACCGATTCATGTTACCGATGAAGAGTTAGCACGCCGCCAAGAGCGCTACACCCGACTTGCACCAGCTGGAATGACTGTTGAACTTCGCAACCTCAGTTCTGCAAGCCCTGTTGCACTAGATCTACAAAGCGATGTGCTCTCAAGTGATGCAGCATTAATCGATGACATGTGCCATATAAATCAGGATGCAGCTGATTTTATTTTGCCAGACTGTGTTTTAGATCCAGGATTTCGCCAAGGTGCAAAAGAAGAAGTTGTTGGAATGCTAGAGAGCGTGACAGCCCACCTTGTTGCACAAGGTCACAAAGTTGGCGCAGTAACTCGCAACGAGACAATTGGCGCAGAGTTAGTGCGTCGAGTTGGTGAATATGGTTTTGCGGATAATTTTGCAGGTCTTGAAGTCTTAAACTTAAGTTTTGATGCAATCAACGATGAAGAGTTGTGGCACAAAGCGCTAAAGGTTGGCGTGGAAAAGTTGGCTGCAAAGGGTGCAACAGTTGTGATCAATGGCTGCTCTGCAGTTAACGTGGATCAATCTCAGTTATCACTTGAAGTTATAGATCCAGCAGAGCTTGCACTGAAGTTAATTTTGGAACAAAAAAGCAAAGCTCTTAGTAAGTAAAAACTGACCGGGGGAATGGCTGTGGAGAGATACGACTTAGTTGTTGCCGGCGCTGGTGGCGGTTTAGTAGGTGCCATAAAAGCTGCACAGTTGGGTCTTAAAGTTTTATTGATTGATGCATCCCCAGATTTTATAAACACATGTAATACCTCTATGACCTCCGGAATGTTTCCGGCAAGTGGGTCACGTTGGCAAAAAGAAAAGGGAATTGTTGATTCTCCAGAGATCTTTGCCAAAGACATCATGAAAAAAACAAAGAACTCCGGCCATGTTGTGGCAACAGAAGCTCTAACAAATGTCAGCGTTGAAGTATTCGAATGGATGGCCGATTCACTTGGTGTGCCATGGGAGTTAGTGACAGATTTTCACTATCCAGGTCACTCAGTAGATCGCTGCCTATCTGTTCCAGGGCGAATGGGTCAGTTGGTCCTAGGTCCAATCTGGAAAGTGGCATCAGATCAAAAACTTTTTGACTTCAGAGCAAGCACGCGTTTAGTCGATGTTGTTATTAAAGATGGCCAGGTTGTTGCAGCTGTTGTTGAAAATGCCGATGGAAGCCAAGAGGAGATTGCAACAGATAACGTGTTGATGGCAACTAATGGCTATGGCGCAAACCAAAAACTACTGGCAGAGCACAACGAAGAGGTTTCCTATATTTATTATCACGGATCTAGATATTCCAAGGGTGAGGCCTTGCAAATTGGAATCAAACACGGTGCTGGATTTGGATATCTAGATGCATACCAAGGCCATGCTGCTATTTCATCTCATGCAAAGACTTTGGTGGGTTGGACAACAATTATGCAGGGTGGCTTTATCGTTAACTCTGGTGGTGAAAGATTTGGTGATGAATCTGCAGGTTATTCAGAGTATGCAGCCATTCTCAATGATCAAAAAGGCAATACTGGTTGGATCATCATTGATAAAGCTGTGCACGAAGGCTCATTACTATTTAAAGAGTATGAAAACACGGCTGCAAGTGGGGCAATTGTTTGGGCAGATACCATTGAAGAGTTAGCAACTGCTATCGCTGTTCCTATAGATAAGTTAACGGCCGAGTTAGACAATGCACATGCTGTACACGACGGTAAAGGCCAAGATCGCTTTGGACGAAAAGCTTTTGAGAAAAGATTGCAGGCGCCATTTGGTGCAATCAAAGTTCGCCCCGCACTCTTTCACACACAAGGCGGCGTGCAAGTAAATGCAGATGCACAAGTACTTCGTGAAGATGGTTCTGTAATTAAAGGTTTGTATGCAGCAGGTGGCGCCGCAGTAGGAATCTCTGGTCACGGATCAGATGGCTACCTGGCCGGCAATGGACTGTTGCCAGCATTTGGCTTTGCCTACCTGGCCGCAAAATCAGTGGCCTCTGCCTAATTCCCTCGGGCAGTTCACAGTCTCACTCAAATCACCCCATAAAGTTACTCAACCGAGACTTAGTCCCACGCGGTAGGTATTGCCGTTTATTAGTACTGGCCATAGGCTCAGGCCACTCAAAAGCATGCTTACTTCTATGGGTAAGCACTGCTTCTTAACAAGCAATAAAGGAGAGTACGGATGAATTTTTCAACATCTTCTCGAGCTAAGAAATCACAAGCTGCGCTATTTGCAGTTTTGGTTGCTGGTTCGCTATTAGCTGCAACACCTGTATCTAATGCAGCAGCAGCGGTGAGAATTGGTTCAGCATGTTCAACAGCTGATGCAATTGCCGTTTCAACTACTGCAAAGACAGTTACTTGCAAGAATAAGAAGTGGACTGCATATAAGCAGGAATCATTTATTTATAGCGCAACTTCAGTTCCTTACGGTGCAAAAGAAGAGTTTGCAACTTATGCAGTCCCACAGCAAATGGGATACTTTGCTGCAGAAAACTTAACAGTAACTTCACAAGGATCTGCTGGTGCCAACGTTGCCATTGCCGCAGTTGCATCAGGTGCAGTTGATATTGCTGGAGCAGACCTTGGTCCAGTTATGCAAGCCATTGAAAAAGGAACAAACATCATCGTTATCGGTGGTTTAGTTCAAAACTGGCCATGGAATATAGCTGTTAAAAAGGGAAGTCCAATCACAAAGCCTTCTGACTTAAAGGGCAAGAAAATTGGAATTGTGTCCCTTGTTTCTGGTAGCTATCCATTCACAAAGGCATGGCTAAAAGATAATAATTTGACCGAAGCTGATGTGACACTTGTTTCTACTTCAACACCAGCCGGAGCTGAAAATGCACTTAAAAACGGCGATGTTGATGCACTTGCTTGGTACTCAGCTGTGTATGCAACTATAGAGTTCAATGGAACACCGCTTACATACTTCCCCAATGGAGCATCTTTTAAGGGTGTTCGCTCACTTTCATGGGTAGCAAACGCAGACAAGTATGCAGCTAACCCAGAAATCTTTGAGCGTTTCTTACGCGCATCAATGAAGGGCTTAGTTTATTCAAACACGAATATTAAGTCTGCAGTTGCTTTGGGCATGAAGGAATATCCACAGCTACTACTTGGTTCAACCCTTGAGGCAAAGTCTCCTGCAGCGGTTGCATCTCTTACAGCATGGCTTGCTTCAGCTAAGCCACTGACTGGAACTCCTGCAACATGGAAGAATCTGGGAATGATCACAAAAGCAGAGTGGACGATCAACCAGAATTACGCCACTCTTGCAGGTAACAAGAAGATCGCGATTGAATTTGATGCTTTCCTTGATACCGACACGATTGGACGCGCCAATCAATTTGACCGCGCTCCAATTGTGGCAGCAGCAAAAAAAGCTAAGTAGAAATAAAAGTAACCAATCTGTTTAGAATGGGAACATGAGTAAAGATAACAATTCGGCAATCCAGGACGCCTCGCAAGAGGCGTCCTGGATTAACGTTGCCGCCTTACATAAGATCTACAACACAAGAGGCGGCGGAAAGACGCATGCTCTTGCTGATATTAACTTCACCGTTAAAAAAGGTGAGTTCATCTCCATTGTTGGGCCATCTGGCTGCGGTAAAACCACTCTTCTTAATGTTCTTGCAGGTTTGATTTCAAAAACAGAGGGCAGTGCATCTGTCTCTGGCCATGAAGTGACAAAACCTTTGCCAGAAATTGGCATGGTATTTCAGGCCCCAACGTTGCTTCCTTGGCGCACAATTTTAGAAAATGTGATGGTTCCGGTTGAAGTACAAAAGCTTGATAAGAAAATGTATTTAGAAAAAGCAAAAGAACTTCTTAAGCTTGCAGGCCTTGATGGCTTTGAAGATAAGTTTCCCAACGAGCTCAGTGGAGGAATGCAACAGCGCGCAGGTATCTGTCGCGCACTTGTTCACTCACCTTCCGTGTTGTTGATGGATGAGCCATTTGGGGCTTTAGATGCCATGACTCGTGAATACATGAACTTAGAGCTACTTAGAATTTGGAAAGAAAGTAATCAAACTATTGCTCTGGTAACTCACTCAATTACAGAAGCGGTCTTTTTATCTGACCGCGTGATTGTTATGAGCCCGCGCCCTGGGCGTATTGCAGAGATAATTACTATTGATCTACCAAGGCCACGAACTCTTGACATGATGAACAGCGATGCAGCTGGATTTTTTGTTAAAAAGATTCGCCAATACTTTAACGCTGCAAACGTGATTGAATAACAGGGAGCAAAAATGAAATTTCTTCGAAATCGACCAGAGTACGTCCTTGTTCCTTCTGTTTTTATTGCCTTTGTATTGATTTGGGAAAATCTCGTCAATATTATGGAAGTTGAAGAGATTATTTTGCCAACACCTTCTAGAATTGGTGAGGCACTCTATTTTCAGTTAAGTAATCCTTTGTTTTGGTCCAACTTTAGAGTAACCAGCCAAGAAACTCTCTTAGGGTTTACGGCTGCAGTTATTTTTGCAATTATTGCGGGAACATTTATCTCACAGATAAAAGTTGTAGATAAGGCATTCATGCCGTACCTCGTAGGCTTTCAAGCGATTCCAAAAATTGCTCTTGCACCAATTTTTATCGTTTGGTTTGGTTTTGGAATGACAAGCAAGGTCGTAATGGCTGCAACTGTTGCATTCTTTCCAATCTTGATTAATATTATTGAAGGTTTGAAGTCAGCTGACAATGATCAAATTAGAATGCTCCGAGTTTTTGGTGCTACAAGATTCCAGATTTTCTTAAAAGTTCAGGTTCCATGTGCACTTCCTTTTTTCTTTGCAGGTCTTGACGTTGGAATCTTGCTTGCAATCCTAGGCGCTGTTGTTGGTGAGTTCCTTGGATCACAAGATGGCCTTGGAGCAATGGTTTTGTTGGCACAGTACAACTTTGAAGTGCCGACAATGTTCGCCATCCTTATCGTGCTTTCCCTTATGGGAATCATTTCTCACATCATCGTAAAAGCTCTGCAACGCAAGTTTGCTTTCTGGGCAGATAGCAGCAACTTCATCGGTAATTAATTCCAATGTCATCTACTAATGATTTTGCCGGCAAGGTTGCAGTAGTCACTGGTGCTGGTCGCGGTATTGGAGCAACCATTGCCAAGCAGTTAGCAACCCGTGGGGCCATTGTTGCCTCTGCCGACATTTTGCCTGAATCAGAGTGGACTAGTGATTTAACTGCCCCTCACACGCGCCATCACTTAGATGTTCGTTCGAAGCAATCCTGTGTTGATTTAGTTAAAGAAGTTGTTGCAAAGCACGGGCGGCTAGATCACCTTGTCAATAATGCAGGAATTGTGCGCAGGGCAAAGGCAAGTGAAATGTCTGAGAAAGACTTTACTGATGTAATTGAGATCAACTTGTACGGCACATTCTTTATGAGCCAGGCTGTCTATCCAGAGCTTAAAAAAGTAAAGGGAACAATCGTCAATATCGGTTCTACAAGTGGACACTCGGCCGTTCTTGACACTGTCAGTTACTCAGCAAGTAAAGCTGCTGTTATGTTTATGGCAAAGTCACTTGCCTTTGAATGGGCAACAGATGGAATCCGAGTTAATGCTGTTGGACCAACGATTGTGCCAAGTAATATGACAGCGCCCTTGTTAGTAGATCCTGTGTTTATGGAAGATAAAATGTCCACTATTCCAATGGGCCGCATGGCAGAGCAATTAGATGTTGCGCAATCTGTTCTATTTTTACTAGGACCAGAATCAGCCATGGTTACAGGCCAGACAATCTATATAGACGGTGGCGTAACAATCCACTAGTTGTTTGAACTAGAACAACTTTCTTCTAGTTGTTTGCGAAGAAGCGAACTGGACCAACGTGCTCTAAGGCAACGCTTTGACCAACATTAAAATCAAATGGTCCAGGAATTCTTACCTGTAGATGTTGATCAGCAATATCAATTGCAACCATTGCATCATGGCCGTAGTAATCGATTTTGGTAATCAGCCCATGTATGGAGCCAGATGTTACAGATTTGTTTAACTTGATCTCTTCCGGGCGAATAACAATATGCCCAGATGCAACCGACTGCGCAGAGGACTTAACCGGATTAAGTATGTAGTCAGTTGAGCCATCAGATAGCTTAGAAGCCTGAAGAACAAGTGCATCACCTGTGCTGATTGCAATTGTTGGGGATATTGGAGATGAATAAACATCTTCAGGAGTTCCGGATTGAACAATCTTGCCATCTCGCATCAATGCAATTACATCGGCTGATACAAGGCCCTCTTCACGATCATGAGTTACTAAAATCGCTGTTGTGTTCTGTGAACGCAGCAAAGTGATTACATCTGTTCGAAGCTCTGTTCTAAGCTCGGCATCTAACGCTGAAAATGGTTCATCTAGTAAAACAATGGAAGGCTTAATTGCAAGTGCGCGAGCTAAGGCAACGCGAGTCTGTTGGCCGCCAGAGAGTTGATGTGGCATTCGTTTTCCAAAGCCCTCCATGCCGGTTAACGCCAACATCTCTTTAGTAGTTTGGCGGATCTGATCTTTGGTAAAGACAGCAGTATCAATACCAAAAGAGATGTTGTCGGCAATGTTTAGATGCGGAAATAAAGCACCTTCTTGTGGAACATAACCAATCTTGCGCTTATGCGGTGGCAAGTGAACAGAAGAAAAAGAGACTAACTGTTTTCCAAAGCGGATCTGGCCTTCGCTGGGGCGAATCAAACCGGCGATTGAGCGGAGCAGCGTTGTTTTGCCACAGCCAGAGGGGCCAAGCAAAGCTGCTATCTGACCAGGTGCAAGAGAGAGTGAAAGATCATCTAGAACAATTTTGCCACTTAATAAAACCCTTAGGTTGGAGACTTCAAGTGCGTTCACTTTTGCCCCCCTGTGCTCTCTAGTTCATAAGAATGAGTATCTTTATCTGGTCTGCTAATTAAAAACGTGGGAATCGCTGCTACAAGAACCAAGATTAATGCATAAGGTGCAGCCTCGTTAAATCGGTTGATCGAACCGAACGACCAGATTTGTGTTGCTAAAGTCTCAAACCCTGTTGGGCGAAGCATCAACGTTGCAGGCAGTTCCTTCATTGCAGTTAGAAACACCAAGATAGTTCCAATGCCAATACCAGGGGCTGCAATAGGTGCAATCACTTTTTTAACAACGGCCCACTGATTCATACCGAGTGTTGCCGCTACATCTTTTACGCTATTTGGCACACGGGCAAGGGAAGAGCTCATGCTGGTAACAGATTTGGCGAGAAACAAAATTGCATAGGCAAATGCCAGCAAAAATGTTGTCTGATAAAGCGGACCAAGTTTTGAACCAATCGATACCAGCGCTAATCCCACTACAACACCAGGTAGCGCGTGTGCAATTACAACTATTTTATTTGTCACAGTAGCAAAGCGTGATGAACCGCCAGATAGTAGAAGACCCAATGGCGCAGAAAGAACTAGTGCGATTATCGCGCCAAAGGCTGCAACAGAGACCGTTGAAATCGTTGCGCTGGCAAGTGAGGCCCAATCAATTGGTACTGGGTTAGAAAAAAAGCGAGTGAGTAAAACATAAAAGGGAAGTATTACGGCAACTGTTGCAAAGGCTGTGATAACGGCAACGGTTACAAAACGTAGGTATCCTTTTTGTATTGGTGATGTTTTTACTGAAAGAGACTTAATCAGTTGTGACTGAGTTGATTTACCCTTAATTGATTCATCCGCCAAAACAAAGAGAATCGAAAATGCAATTAATACAAAGGAGATTACAGCTGCCGCGCTTCGATCATAAGAGGCGCGATACATATTTTGAATTGAAACTGTCAGTGTTTCAACGTTTAGAAGTGAAACAGCTCCAAAATCACTCATTGTGTAGAGACCGGCAAGTAGCGCACCGGCACTTACATGGCCTCGAATTTGAGGAAAGACAACTCGAGAAAATGTCTGCCTAGGATTTAGTCCAAGTGATCTGGCAACCTCTATCTGAGATCCATCAATACTTCTAAGCCCAGCAAGTGTTGCCAAAATAATGTAGGGGATAGTTGAGATAGAAAGAATGAAGACTGCGGCTGCAAAACCTGAAAAAGAAGGAATAAGTGCCACCCATGTGTAGGTAAATACATACGATGGGATGGCAAGGGGAAGTACTGCTGGAATAACTAGAAGCCTGCGAAATGGAACCTGAACAAAGTGAAGGCCACTTGCAATTGCAACACCTAGAACTAGGTTGATTGCCACCACGCAGATCACAAGTGAGGCAGTGGTTGCAAGAACTTCTAAGGTTTTTTGGCGGAAAAGTAACTGCACTATCTCATCGATAGGTTTATCACTTGCTCGTACCAAGAGGTAGACAAATGGAATCATAGAAATAGCTGCAACTGCCCCTACTGCCGTAAGCAGTGCAATCCGCCACCGGCTGCGCTGTTGTGCGCCAGTAGAAGGTTGTTCCTGAAAAGGAGCGGGCAGGGTTGTCAACATTTTTCTACAACAGACCTACTTGAATGAGAAGATCTTGTGTGGCCTTGATGTTGCTCAGGGTTTTTAAATCAATTGATGGAGCACCGATTTTGTCTAACGCAGGCAGCTCAGTTGGTGGCTGGGCACCATTTAGAAGTGAGTATTCATGCGTATCGCTTACAAACTTTTGCTGAGCAGGCTCAGAGGTTAAGTAGTTAATCAAATCCTGCGCCGCTTTTTGCTTTGAACTAGTTTGTAAGATTCCAGCACCTGAAACGTTGATTAAATTGCCAAGATCTCCGGGGGCAAAGAACCCATTTTTCACATTTACTGCACGGCCCAAAGCCTCTGATACTTCCCAGATGTAATAGTGATTTACGAGTCCCATAGAGATCTCACCTTTGTCGATTGCCTCAACAATTGCCGAGTTCTTAAGGTATATCTTCACGCCATTTGTCTTTAGGCCTTCTAGCCAGGTTTTTGCAAAAGCCGTTCCTTTGTTCTCAATGAGCGCTGTAAGGAATGCTTGAAAAGAGGCGTTTGTGGGTGCGATTCCAATCTGATTTTTATAGATTGGCTTGGTTAACTCTGTAATTGAAACCGGCAAAGTTTTTACTCGATCAGGTGCATAGGCAAATACGCGAGCGCGACCTGTAATGCCAACCCACTCACGATTAGTGGCAACGTATGCGGCAGGAATCTCTGCTGCAACATCGCTAGGTAGTTGAATGAACAACCCGGCTTGTGAAATTGCACCAAGTGATCCGGCATCTTGTGAAAGAAATAGATCTGCGGGGGAGTTGTTACCTTCTTCAAGAATCTGCGCAGAAAGTTCGGCCGAATCGCCGTAGCGAACATTTAGCTTGATGCCAGTTGCCGCCTGCCACTCAGCAAAGAAAGGCGCAATGAACTCTTCGGAGCGACCGGAATAGATGGTTAACTCCGTGACATCTGTTGCCTGCTCATTAGTTGATGTTGAACAGCCGACAACTAGGCCGATCATCAACAGGGCTGCAGATATGGAGGCTAACTTCTTCACATTGAGCACGCGGTTCACTTTCTGTTCGGATCTTGCAAAGGCCCACAGGGGCATCGCCTTAGGTTCCTGACTCTACCCGTGATGGGGGTATTTACGCAACATGAATGTTGCGTAATTCATCTACACGGGGCTCAGTATTTACACAGTACTTTTGTGACAAGTTTCTTCGTTGCTACGCCTAAATCAGTGCAATTTCAATGGGTCTCTATTCAAAGCCCTTGGTTAGAATGTTTTGGTGTTGATCAAAACAGCCAGTGCTTTGCTTGCTCGCAAAGGTAATGCTCCTAGGCGAGTGCGGATCTGGGTTATCCAGGTTCTGGCAGTGGCGCTCGCAATCTCTTTGGTGCCTTCTGTCTCTGTTGCTGCGCCGTCAGTTGCAAGCGTTCAGCGAGAGGTAGACCGCCTGCGAACTCTGGCCGCCGAGAAGTATGAATCAGCTAATGAGGCAAATATTCGAATAAGAGCACTGGAAAAAGAGATGCAGGTTCTCCAGGGCCGCGAAGTTGTCTTGCGTAAAGATTTGGATGCAGCAAGTTCTGTCATTGAAAAGATCGCCCGCGAGAACTACATGTCCGGAGGACTTGGACAATCTTTGGGACTGGTTTTCTCAGCCGATCCCTCTCAGTATTTAGCTGATGCATCTACTTTGAATTATGTATCGACTAACTATGCACGTCAGTTGCGTCAGTATTCAACGAGTAAGCAGCGGGTTGATGCATCACAGTCTGTAGTAACCGATAAGACTGCTTTGTTGATTCGCGAAAGAGCGATTTTGAATAAAGAGATTGCAAAAGCTAAGTCATCTTTAGAATCAGCTGAAAAACTCTTGAATTCATTGAAGAAAGAGGATCGCGAACGTCTTGCAAAAGAAGAGAAGGATCGAGAAGGAAGAATTTTTGATGCATCAAAGAAATATGCCTCTAGCTTTGTTGGTGACAATACACGAGGATCAAAAGCTCTTAAATACGCCCTGGCACAGATCGGTGATATCTATGTGTGGGCTGCGGCGGGGCCAACCAGGTGGGACTGTTCTGGTTTAACAATGCGGGCATTTCAAAATGCAGGGGTTTCATTGCCACATTCATCTCGCGCACAGATTCGATATGGAAAAAATATTTCTTTTGGTTCAGTAAAGCCTGGAGATTTAGTATTTTTTGGAAGTCCTATTAGCCACGTCGCTATCTATATGGGCGGTGGAAAAATGGTTCATGCTCCAAGACCCGGCAAGCGTGTTGAAGTTACAGAGTTTCCAAGAAGTTTTGGAAGTAAGCGATTTGCCGGCGCAACCCGTATTTAACTGGCGAATTTAAACAAAGTTTTATTCACGCCTTTAACCGAAATTTTAACTCAGGTGGTTAGATAGCGCCTTTATCAAGACCCTTTAAAACCTGCTGGGCTCTAACGCCTAACTCTTCCAAATCTGAAAGCCTTTTTAAGCCATTCACCTGCTGGCTCATACGGTGGTTTTTAACAAATGTTTCTTTATGACGATCAAGAAAATCCCAATACAACGTTGTAAATGGACAGGCAGTTTCGCCAACTCGCAGTTTTGGATCATAAACACAGCTCTTGCAATAACTTCCCATGCGCGAGATATAGGCACCGCCTGCTGCGTATGGCTTACTCATCATAGCGCCACCATCTGCATGTAATCCCATACCGATAACGTTTGGAACCATTACCCATTCGCTGGCATCGATAAATACTTCTCTCATCCAATCCAAAAACGCCTGCGGATTTGTCCCTGTTATCAAAGCCAGATTGCTCAACACCATAAGCCGTGGAATGTGGTGGACCCATGCACGGCTTTCAATGTCGGCAACAATTGTTTTAACACAGTTCATATCTGTTTTATTTGAATCACTAAAGAGCGGCAGCAGAGCGCGGTTAGCACCTAGTTGATTATTCTCCCGATAATCCTGACCCAGATACCAATACATTCCATTAACATATTCACGCCAGCCGATTATTTGGCGGATAAAGCCCTCGGCAGATGCAATTGGTATGTTTCCAGTGTTAAAGGCTTTGACTGCGGCATCGACAACTTCTTGCGCGTGCAATAGGCCGTTGTTTAAGTATGGCGATAAGAGCGAGTGATGCAGCGCCCAGTTATCTGCAGCCATTGCATCTTCATATGGGCCAAACTCTGCAAAGTGATTGTCAATAAAGTTTTTTAGTTGAGCTAGTGCTCCTTTGCGAGTTGTTGCCCATGTTGAATCGGGTGCGTAACCAATCTCGCTGGCAACCTCTTGATCAATCTGATCCCTTTTGTGTTCTAAGTATGCAGGCCATGTGTAGTTCTTTGGTGGCGGCAATCTATTTTCTTTATCAAAGTTCCATGCCCCACCGGCAGGTTTTCCTTTTTCCATCAGAACATTTAGTCGCGTTCGTTGCAGGCGATAGAAATTTTCCATTAAATAACTCTTCTGGCCATCTGCCCACTGAGCAAAGAGAGGCCTTGGAGTTAGGAAAAAGTCATTCGGTACAAACTCCACACCGAACTCTTTGAGCGCATTAAACTGGCGAAAAGAAGATGGTTCAGCAGCGATAATTGGAAGGTTAGGAAAATCTTTTTTTACTTTTTCAAGTCCGCTGACCGTTGTAGCTGCTTTTTCATACCGAACCGTGTAACCCAGTTTCTCAAGGTGTTGTGCAAAGTGGCGGGCCGAAGAGATCAAAAAGTGAAGGCGCTGACCATGCCATTTTCTGCCCGTTGTCATTCGTTGACTTTCAACTAAAACGATGACATCTTTTTTCGGATTGCTACCCTTAAGCGTGCCATAGTTTTCGTTGAGATGATCGAAGGCGATGTATATGAGCCGTTCCATTTCTTAACTTTACTGCTCTTTGTTAGCCCTTGTACTCTTAACCTCGAGATGAATAATCAAATTGTTGTCATATACGACGGGCAATGTCAGTTCTGTCAGGCAAGTATTGATTGGATTGAGCAGAAGTTAGTTGTGGACTCAAAGGCTTTTCAGCAGGCAGATTTAGCCAGTTATGGATTAACTAGTGATCAATGTTCAAAATCCGTGCAGGTAGTTTCAGAGGGCAGAGTTTTAGCAGGTGCAGCCGCAATCGCTTATTTAATGAACAATCGGGGAAATCGTGCACTTTCTTTAGTGATCACAACATCAGGTCCCTTTGGCCGCTTTGGCTATAAATGGATCGCAGCACATCGAAATTCTTTACTAGTTAATGCCGTACATCGGTTGCTCAATCAATCAAATTCTCGTTACAAGAAGAAACAAAAGGATTGAATCTGCTTATGCGAGCTAAGACAAAAAATGGCTTTCCTCCTAAAGTCTGTGTGCGTTGCGGACTTGAGTTTGAGTGGCGTAAAAAATGGGCAAGAGATTGGGAAAATGTTAAGTATTGCTCAGAGCGGTGCAAAGCCGGAAAATAAGAACCGTTATTTAAGTTGCTCCAACCTTATTGAAGGGTGACTATTTCTCCGTGGGCAAACTTATGTGCGTGATCGCCTTCGCCTCGCAAGAGATGTACATGGCCTTCACCATGCACGCGCCAACTATTGTTTTCAAAACTAACCTCCGGATCATCACTTAACCCGGTCACAAGAGCTGTTGATTCATCAATTCCAATAACAGTTGTCCCAACTGGGGCAGTCAGTAATTTGCGAGCGGCCGCATCTGGAATCCAACCAAAGAACTTGTTGTAGTGGGGGATGGTGCGGATTTCACCAATTAATCCAAAACCTTCTGTTCCATCTTCTTTCGGGCGAAAAAAATTAGGGACATGTTTACCCATAGCCATTGCACCTGCGCTACAACCTGCAAGTGAGCTGCCTGATTTCCAAGCAAATTCGATTGCAGACCAGACAGGTGTATTGATCAACGTGGTCGCAAGATATCCAGGATCCCCACCAGAAAGATAGATAAGTCCAGCATCTTTAATTTGATTGGCAAAGGCTTCGTTCATAGCATCTTCTCGCGTATAGATGGGAAGAAAGATTTGCTGCGTTCCCATTCGCTCTGTCTGTGCGCCGCCGAGTGTTTTCCAAAAACTTAATCTCTCGTCACTTTCTTGACCGGCAGCAGTTGGAATTTGAATGTAAGTATTTTTCTTGCCGAGGTTTTTTGCATTGCCTAAAAGGGATTGTTCAAGGTTTTGCATTACGGGTAGGTATTCACCGGAACCCACAAGTGCCAGCGCTCCATTCATAAGTAAAGGCTATCTCGCCTGGGATTATTTGGAAGGGGCTGTATAAGCGCTCTGAAAAAGTTTAAGGATCTCTCCTCAAACTTTAGATCAAAAAGATTTCAGGCAATTTTTCTGAAGCCAGAAGGGCATTTTGGATTTTTGCCCTTGATTATTTGGGTCTTTTTCCCTTTTTTACACGTTATAGATTTTTTTGCAGATGTGACAGGTTTTTTAGTCTCCACCTTTTTTTCGGACAGTTTAGTTCCTGCTTTTGGAGTTTGAACTCCCGATTCAATTTTTTCCTGAATCTGCCCAAGTATTGTCCCGCTAGAAACTGAGGAATTTGGTGGCATTAATGGCGTAGTGGTTGATGGAGTGTAAACATTTGAGTTTTCATTCCCAATTCCATTTTGCTGCGCTGCATACCAAGCAGATTGGTGAGCTGAATTATCTTGTTCCATCCAAGTGATGTTCTCTTGTCCACAAATCACACCAATGTATCCCCTTGAATAAGGCATTCCATCAAATGGTGTTCCAAAATCATGACACGTTTGGCCTGATGGATTTTCAGATCCTCCATTTCCTTGGGAAGCAGCCCACTCATTAAAGTAATCAGTAATGAGTTGATCCATCCAAGTTATGTTCGCTTGCCCACAGACAAGGCCGATATATCCCAAGGTTTCAACTTGGCCACCATAAGGAGTTCCATAATCAAAACAAGGTTCATTCGAAGAATTGCCATTGTCACCTGAATTTTGTTGAGCGGCTTCCCAAAGGGCTGGATATTCAGCGATTGCTTGGTCCATCGCATTTAGATTTTGTTGCCCGCATAGGATTCCGACATACCCCATTGAATACGGAGTACCTTCATAGGGAGTTCCATAATCGTTACAAGGTTCATTTGCCGTAGCAGCAGTGGGTAAGGTTAATGAACAAATTAGGCTCACCAACAACAGAATTCGAAACACCCCGGTGCGATTTTTCACGGTACAAGGGTAAATGCCCATGCCTATTTCTTCTACCTAGAATTTCTGTAGGGCGTGTAAAATAACCTCATGAATCACCCCTGCCGGTCTTCAATTGCTGATCACATTAAGTGACGCTGGGCTTTTTCCATGAGCTCTAAGCGAAACACACTTCTTTCTTTGACTTTGGTTTCTTCACTCACTCTTTTATCCCTTGCTCCAGGTAATGCTGCAAATCCTGATGATGGATATCCGCAGGGCACTGCAGCACCGGGTCGTACTTGTCCGAATTCTGAGGTTGGCTTTAAAGCAGTGAGTGAACATAGCGGCAAAACTTTAGTATGCACACTCATTAATGGTGTGAAAAAGTGGTGGATAAAAGGAATGGCATTACCAACCTCATCGCAGAATCCAACAACATCAAAGGAAACAAGCAAGGCCGCTGCCCCTGAAATTAAATACACGCCAAAATATAAGCTGCCAAAACAGTCACTTGCAAAAATGAAACTCTACGAAAACGTTACCTACGCAACTCAATCACCAACCCAACACCTTGATATCTATCTGCCCAAAGGCGTTGCAAAACCTCCTCTAATTGTTTGGACACATGGTGGAGGGTTTGTTTTCGGTGATGAGGATTTCATGAAGTATGACGAGAGCGCCAAATTGCTTGAAGTTTTTATCAATAATGGAATTGCAGTAGCCTCAGTAAATTACCGATTAGCGCAAGAAGCCATTTTTCCTGCAGCAGGAGCAGACACAAAAACTGCTATTCGTTTTTTGCGCGCTAATGCCGGTAAGTATGGTTATGACCCAAAGAAATTTGCAACCGGCGGAGACTCTGCGGGTTCATATCTTGCATTAATGGCAGCTATAACAGGTGATCAAGCATCACCCTTTGATAATCCAAAAGACCCCAATCTAAAGACATCAGCCTCTGTTTCTGCAGTAATTGATCTATATGGAAATTCAGACTTCTTTGAAATGACTTCAAATAATACTAAGTACCCATGTGATCAAAGCAAGAATCCATTCCCCGTTGCTAACGGAAATACCCACCCTTGGTTTGGTGATACAACTAATTCAAAAGTTCAAGCCACTATGAAATCAGGTGGACTATACCCATATATAAAGACATCGAAAACATTGCCAGTCTTTTATATTTTCCATGGATCAGATGACTGTTCCGTAAGCCCGTATGACTCAAAGAATTTGGATAAGGCAGTCAAGGCGGTCAATGGGAAAAGCACGTTAACGATTGTGCCAGGTGCGATTCATGGTGGAGCAGGTGTTTGGAAAGCAGCAATGAATGCGGTGCCTGCTATTAAGAAAACATTAGTTGCAGCCAAGAATTAAGCCGAGCAATTAAGTGGGTTGCGCGGGTCTCGAACCCGCGGGGTTGTCCGATTAATGTGAAAATTCAAGATCCTGACCGCTACCCTTTTGGAGTGCGAATTAGGGGAAGTCTTGCCAAGGGAATACTGATTTCCCTTGCGGTCGCCTTGATTCCTGCGGCTGCCGTTTCTGCCCCAAAAGTAACTCCCGGTCTTACTTGTAAGGTTTTGAATCAAAAAGTGGTTTACCTCGAGAAGACATATAAATGCATAAAGTCTGGAAGAAAGTTAATTTGGAATAAAGGCTTTGTTGCCGGTAAAACTACTCCAACGATTACATACCCTGCAGCACCAACAAGTTTCGATGACTTGGTTGAAAATTACAAAGGAATTTCTTATGCTGCATGGAGTAAATCAAGTTCTGCACTAAAAAGTGCTAAAAGTGTAGATATTCCATTTAAAGCGTTAACTGGACCGAAGACGACACTTGCATTTAAAAATCCCGAAAAAATTTATGACTTGGTTTCTCGCATGTATATGGGATATCAAAGTGCAAAAGATTTCACAGTGCTCTCCTTTGCATACGATGATCGCGACTGGGCGGAGCAGCAGATGAAAACGATTCAGCCTTCATCGACCTGGCAATGGATTGCATATACAGCGTGCGTGACACGGGCAACATGCTGGGGTGGGGGCATGCATACAGATGAGAGCGGCAGAGGGCTAATGGTAATGACCACTGAGGTTCTCGATGAAAATCATATTTCAGGAACTCTTGATGCACACGAGTACACACATGCGGTGCAGCAGAATCAAATGGGTCGTTCTCAACCGTGGCCACCATCAGGGACTTGGCCACCAACTTGGTTTCTCGAAGGCCAGGCTAATTACACTCAGTATGCAGCCGTCTACCATGAATCATTTGAGCTCTATACAAACAAACGACGCAGTTCCATCCAAGATCTTTACAGAGATTCAAAAATTACATCAAATTGGATTCAGGAGTATTTTGTAGTCAATCCGCCGTCGGATTGGTTTAATAAATATGAACGTTGGCGACAGTATGATCTCGGAAGCATGTTGGTTGAAGTTCTAACTGCAATTAAGGGCCCTGCATCGACAATGGAAGTATGGAAGCAATGTGGCACGGGAATGACCTTTGTTGATGCCTTTGAAAAGGTCTACGGAATCTCATTCGACAAAGCGTTACCGAATATTTCGAAAGCTATCGCACTGGAACTTGGCCGCAGTTAGCACAGCGTTTTCCGTGTTCAACCTGAGTAGGTTGTGAGGGGTTCGTTATCAAACCTTCAAACCATTCCCTTTGACCCACTATGCGGATATACCCGTTCTTGATCCACCTCCAATACTAGGGATAGTCAGTGACGAATCAAGGGTATTGAAAAACATCTAAGCCAAATTGGGAGGTAAGAGCGAAAAAGATTGCTCAAATTCCCATAAGGCCTGATCTCTCTATTACCCTTTTGGAATGAGAGTCACAGGGAGTCTAACGAAGGGCCTATTACTTGCTCTTGCGATTGCCTTGATCCCAGTCAACGCTGTTTCTGCCCAGAAGATAAATCCTGGAAGTACCTGCAAAGTTTTGAAACAAAAAGTTGTTTATTTGAAAAAAACTTACACCTGCACTAAGTCAGGCAAGAGGTTAACTTGGAACAAGGGCGTAGCGATCAAGTCAACACCCATTCCAATACCCGAAAAACAACTTCCCCTTGAGGGGACAGCCTGTACAAAAATTGGGGCCAAGGTATCGAATAATAACGGTTTCATGAAATGTGCTTGGAATGGCGGACCTACTAATGATTTTCTAAAGAATATTGCGTGGCGCTATTTTGCGAATTCTAAAGTTTCATCATCGAAATCAAATAACTACACAACTACCCCGCTGGAAAATGCAGCCTGCACAAATTCAGGAGATACCTTTGACATTCCAGGAGGCATTCTTGAATGCCGTTGGGTAAACGGCAGAAAACTACAATGGATTAAAATAAACACGGTTAAGTCAACTTTCTTGAATGCCAAAAGCCCGTCCTCGATTGATGTCTGCAAATTGCAAAACAGCGCTTCAGCGGCAGCAGTTGACGGCTCGGGAATAGTTGGCTTTCCGTTAGTTAACAGCAACAAGCATCAAATGAATTTGAAGGGAACAAATGAAGTATTAATTGTTCCCATTGATTTTCCGGATTTTCCTGGTGGAAGTGAGGTGATCACTCAACTTGCGTACGATAAGAAATGGATGACTGACTGGTACGAGTACTTTAGTAATGGACAATCAAAGTTCAATGTCACGACGATAAACAACTGGCTACGAATGCCAAAAGAGCGTGCAGCCTATCCGAGTGATGCAAAGACGGTTGATGCCTTTGCCGCCGATCATGGTCGTCGCATGGCGAATCAAGCCCAGCCCTTTATCGATGAGATAACAAAAGTGGTTGACCTACGAAAATTTACAACCGTCTACTTCTTCTATCCAGATGGTGAAATAACTTTTGTCGACTTCATAATCCGGAATCAGGTCTTTAATACTAAAGAGGGGGATATAAATCTAAATCTATTTAGCTGGGGGCGAAATTTAGAGGGAATGGAAACCCTTAAATGGTCCTACTACATACACGAGACCATGCATGACTTCAATATTTCAATGCACGCACCTGGCAATGGTTGGCCGCTCAGCATTGGAACCAATCAATCTGGAATAAGCCTGGCAATAAATCCTTGGGAGCAATTTCTATTCGATTGGTTGCCAGCTGATCAAATCTATTGCGATGATCTAGCAACTCTTAAGAGTGCAACAATTTCATTATCACCCGTAGAACGTGAAGATCGTCAAACTAAGATGGTGGTCATTCGATTGTCGCCAACGAAAGCCATTGTTATTGAATCGCATGGAATCGATAAGTGGAGCAACTTCAAATTTGGCGACCGAGCGTTTCCCCCTGGTTTCTACTCGGTAATGGCTTATATCGTTGATTTAGATAAGAACGCACGTCCCCCAATTAATTCAGATGGAACCTCACTTGGGAATGATGATTGGGCCTGGGCTGTCTGGCAGAAAGTTCAAGGCGTACGATCAAATCAATTTAACGTAAATGTAGGGGAAGGAAAGAGCTTAGGCGATTACATTGCAGTCCTAGGCGACTCTTTTGTAATAGAAGGAGTTCGCATCAAGGTTGTAGGTACGGGAGATTACGAAACCATTGAAATTACAAAGGAACCTTAACTGTCTTGGACATAGAATTCGGATTTATTTACCTAAGTGGGTGGTGAGGGGTTCGAACTAGATATCCATGTAGGCCACGTATGGATTTAAGTGATCTTGATCCACAACTCATATTTGGGATGGGCTCTGACATTTTCTAGATTTTGAACTCGAT